>CEOC01035946.1_pt1 | contig 24511 bp, 19 predicted proteins | sample 356191 | NCBI WGS metagenome assembly CEOC01 (sample SAMEA2619952, study PRJEB7988) | marine metagenome | biome: marine biome (ENVO:00000447); feature: deep chlorophyll maximum layer (ENVO:xxxxxxxx); material: "saline water (ENVO:00002010), including plankton (ENVO:xxxxxxxx)" | depth 17 m
TCTTCTTTCCAAAAGGAAAACGGAGGGTAATTGGAAACAAAATAGTTCCCTGGCTTGGTCTCTGCCTTAGTTTCCTTATCCGGTTTAATAATTGTATCGGCACTCATTTCTTTCCATTGCTTACAGTTTCAAAGGCATAAACATTTCCATCCTCACATCCAACGATTATTTTGGTGCCAACGATTGCCGCTGTCGAAGAAATAGGCTCACCAGTCTCGTAAGATGATATTTCATTTCCATCCTTTTTTGAAACAACATATAATTTTCCATCCATCGAGCCAAAGACAACTTTATCTTGTGTTATGACTGGTGAACTGTCGATTCTACCCCTTGCCGAAAATCGCCAAAATTGCTTACCGCTGACACGATCAATGCAATGCATTCCCTTGTCCCGCCCACCTATATAAACATGATTATCAGAAAGAGCAGGCGAAGAAAAATACGGGAAGCTCTTTGGTCTGTAATTCCATAAGATCTCTCCTGCTTCCAAATTAAAAGCCGTCACAGAACGATCCATATCTCCGACATATCCTACCCCATCTGCGATAGCTACAGAAGCGGCGATAGGTGCCTCCACTTCGATTGATCGTACATCTTTACCATCTTCTAATCCGATAACATACAACATTGCATCACAACCACCAAAGACGACATATTTATGATCGTGTATAGTTGGCACACCGTTGATGTAGTTTTGTGCTTCAAATTTCCACAAGAGTTTTCCGGATTTTGTTTCAACGCAGTGAACAAAATTGTCATAGCTACCCACCACTAAAACATCGTCCTTGCTTTGTGGGCGAATGGCTTGATTGGCTGCTCCCATAATCTCTCCCATGGTTTCATATTTCCAATTCAATTTTCCTGAATCTTGATCGATTGAATAAAGAAAGCCATCTGTTGAGCCAACTATCACCTGACCTTCGTGCAAAAGGGGCGGTGCCTCAATCGCCATTTCTGTTTTGAAAGTCCATTTCTTCTCACCAGATTCAAGGAGGATCGCATGAAGCAATCCTTCTTCGGAACCCACAAACGCAACCCCATTTTGGGCCACCACGGAAGACTTTAAGAATTCTCCAGTATTGTATGTCCAAAGAAGGTCTAACTGTTTACCAAGCTGGGAATTAGCATTCCCTTTCAATGCGGCATCCCCACGATGTCTTGGCCAATCCGCCATTAGAGACATCGCTGTGAACAGAACCAAAATGCCCACATAAGCAAAATTTCGATTTATCCGATTAATTAGAGTTTTCATACTAAACAACTTCCGTACTGAGGCTTGAATTTTCCAAAGAATTTTGAAAAAGTTGCTCATAAAGAATTTCAAAATCTACAGCTTGAACCGGGCGGGGATTAAAGCTAGCTGTCCATTGCTTGGATGCAGAGGCAGCAAGTTCAGGAATGGCACTTTTTTCGAAATCCATACCATTTTGATAAGTAGATATTTTGGATAGGGATAAAAGTTCTTCGACACGATTCACCAGGATTTCCGCACTTTCGGTTTCAGAACAATCGTCCTTGCTCAATCCAGAAACTTGGGCGAAATTAGCATAGGTTGTGCGACATTCACTTTCTTCCATATTGAATTTCATTACCAAGGGAAGTGCCAAACCGACTGCGATACCGTGAATTGTGCCGTATCTAGCGGTAAGTGGATTAGCCAGCGAATGGGCTGCACCCAGCATACTCTGTTCAATAGCAGCACCTGCATGGGATGCACCCAACAGAACTCCACCCCTTGCCTTAAGATTACTGGGGTCGCTAAAAACAATTGGTAAGAATTGATTCAATAATCGAAAAGCAATCCTGGCATGACGGCCTGACAAATCGGTACGCTTACGCGTAACCGCAGACTCAAGAGAATGAGCAAGGGCATCAATTCCAGTGCATGCACTTACGGATGCAGGTTGAGATAGGGTAAGCCTCGGATCAAGCAATGTAACCGCCGGCAAAGCTTTAGAGTCACCACATGCCATTTTAACATGGGTTTTATCCTGAGAAATCAATGCAAATGATTGACACTCGCTTCCCGTGCCGGCGGTGGTGGGTATAGCGATTAATGGAAGCATTGGCTGTTCAGCTTTACCTACACCCCAATAGTCTTCCATTTTTCCCCCATTCGTAAGAAGGAAGTTACAACCCTTGGCTGTATCCATGGAACTCCCTCCGCCCAAGCCGACTATGAGATCCACCTGTGCTTCTTTGGCAATGGAAGCACATAGAGCAACGCTTGATTCGGTAGGATTCTCGATAGATTGATCAAATACGGTTACCTGAACACCCGCATCCTGAATTAAATTCTTTATTCTGTCGACATGCCCTGCCTCACGGATGCCGGGGTCGGAGACAAGAAAAGCGTGTGTTCCCAATTCTTTAGCATGTTCACCGATAGTAGACGAAATCCCTTCGTCGAACAAAACCTTTTGGTTATTATTTGCACCCCCCCCGAAAAAGGAATCGTTGGAAAATTCCTCCAAAGAAAGGGTATTCATGGGAAAATGGGAAAAAGAAATTAGGCAGCCATGCCGATAGAGCGGCGTTTATACAGAAACTCGAACATGTTACCTTCATGAGGTTGATCCCAGGAAATCTTCATGGTTGAAATCGCACCAATGTTTAAACGCTCCACATTGGATGCCGCCAATAACTGATTCTTAAAAGTCTCATCTGCGGTTATTGCAGTGACTACAAGAGTGGGGCCAATTGATCTCAACATTTCATTTTGGGGAACCTCCACCACACTCGCATATGGACAGAGAAATTCGCGATTGGAAAGAACATGATTCATTGAATCACAGTACGCAATGGTTGGCCGAAGATAGGTGCCTCCTTCAGCTTGTATAAGACGCGAACCATCCCTGTAAGGTGCCGTGGCATCATATGCCCCTTTCTCTGCAAGATCAGTCTCAAGAGTTTGATCGATCCATTCGCCCATCTTAGGGTTGGCAAAGCCGGAAAGCACAGCATTGGGATCATCAATCGGTAGAGGCTTTAATGGTCCCAATCTCTTACCAAGGGCATCGGCAATTTCCTTGCCGTATTTGGGAACGATAACCGCAGAAGCATTTACACAACTCCTACCCCCATTATCGGAAATCGAGGAAACCATCACATCAATATACTTCTCCCAATTTTCAATCTCATCATCGCCAATGAGAATCTTACTAAATCCTGGCCCGTGCACCTGCACCCCTGGATCGCCAGCGTATAAATCCGTGGTACTTTTATCGCCGAAGATCAAAGCTCTTCCACAAAGCTTTAAAATATCTCCAGCTCCTTCATGGTCTGTCGGATAGAAACCAAAAGCTTCCTTGGGACAACCAGCGGCAATAAATGCCTGCATCAACCGGTAGGGCGTCCATGGTTCTTCCCTCCCAGGTTTCATGATCACTGGAATCTTCAATGCGATTGAAGGAAGCCAAAGAGAATTAACCGCAGGAGAATTACTAGGCATAACCAATCCTAACGCATCGGTTGTTGGATAAAAACATACGGGAGCACCTGCCTGCTCTCCATGCCCTTTATCAAGTGTGGAAAAGTCGATACCTCTGGTTAAACCATTGAGGATGAGTTCAAGATGGGTAAGGGCATAATGAATCTTATCCATGTTACGCTGGACCATGACATGAGGGAGTCCACTGGTGGATGACAGTGTCTCCAAATAATCCTGTGCGGACTGTAAATGACCCTCATCCCCCAAAGGCAAAGATTCCTTCAGAAAAAGTTCTCCTGCTTTGGAGCTTATATCGATAAGTTGACGAGTAGAAAATTTTCTCAGAGCTTCACGAGCTCGGCTTATATCACGAAGATCTCTTCGAATGATGCCTGCGTTTACCTGACTAAGGGTAGCTTTAACCGACCCGTCACGGTAATCCTTAACTTCTGATTCGTTGAAACTGCGGTAGGGTTTCCCCATGCGTAAACAGGATATGTGTGGAATGCTCATAATAGTTAATAGACTCCTTCTACGATTTTTTTCTCCATTGCTCCAAAAGGGCGAACTTCAGCTACGCCATCCCAGGGTGCTTCGTCCCAAGGTTTTCTTCGAAGTGCTTCGTCACGCTCTAGGAAGCGAGGCATGAAAAATTCCTTGGTTAATGTCGTAAGTTCCACTCGACCCCAGGTATCATAGTCGACCGCCTGATTGGTGTCAGGATTGACGACACGAAGAACAGCTCGAGGTTGAGGTGCGTAGTATGCGATCGAATAGTCATTGTCCGCACTGATAGGATGATGGCGAGCTAAGCCCATGAGGGTATTTCCGTAAGTTGGGACAAATCCAATTTGACCACCCTCGCAAACCTCTTCGACAAGGAATCTGGCGTACTGTTTGTCCATGGTTGTTCCTCCACAAAATACACCCTTGATACCTGCTTTTACCAAATCTTTTCTTTCCGCTAGAGCTTCGAGAAGCTTAGGCGTAGTGAACAGGGCACTAACACTCCGATGTTTAAGAATGGTAAGTGCCTGATCTATCACATGATCCATGTAGGCTCGGGCCTGATCAAATTGCTTCCCCGCAATTAAGCGTTTTACCCAACGGGGATCGAGATCCACAAAATAGCAAGAGCATCCCCTCTCATTAGCCAAGTGTTCGATGGCGAGCCTCAAACGTCGAGGACCGGTCGGTCCAACCATCATCCAGTAGTGATTACGTGGAAAATGCTCATCGCTCAAAGTATCGGAAAAGGCGGTGTAATCGATGCGAAAATCATCCCAGCCGATCCGCTGTTTGGGCATGCCCGTCGTCCCTCCGGTTTCGAAAATATTGAAGGGACGGTCAGAGTATGCTTTGGGTACCCAGACATCATTTGGTAAATCTCTCAACCATTCATCCTGAAAGTTTGGGAATTTGGAACAGAGGTCATTGAAGTTGGATATTTCCTCGATAGGATTCCAGCTCTGCTCTTTGGCCCAATCTAGCCAAAAAGGGCAGCCTGTTTCTGGCGAAAAGTGCCACTTTATAATTTCAGCAACATGAGTGTCTAACTCTTCTGCCGCTTTAATAACTTCTTCTTCGTTTGGCATAGGGTAAATCATTAAAACTTGTTTTTAGAAATTCACAATTCGCTCTTCTTGGGGAAAAATTTATCAAGAGTTTCCTTAGAAGGAGGTTTAGTAAATAAAGATACTGCCATCAGTACTACGGCGGAGGCACCAAAACAGATTGCCGCGGGAACAATACCCGGTCCCACCATGTATTCACCACCGTATCCCGACTCATGAAAATAATAAAGCCATGATAAAAGAGCGGCGATGATGCTGGCTATCGCCCCTTGTTTGGTTGTCCTCTTCCAGTACAGAGCCGCAAAAATTACCGGGAAAAGAGCAGAGAATCCACTAAAACACCAAATGGCCAAATCAAAGACATTTGCGTTTTTTGCCAACATGGCCAGTCCATAAGTCACTGCAACAATCACCACGATAAAACATCTTGCAATAAAGATAATTTGTTTATCTGAATATTTATTTTCTCCAGTCCTGTGTATGACAATATCATTGGTAAAAATTGTCCCCAGGCAAAGAAACTGCGAATCCAAGGAGGACATAATCGCGGCAAGAACGCCAGCTGTGAGGAGTCCAATTAGGACGGGATCCCCGACCAAAAGATTAAGCATAGCCGAAAGCACTGCAGGGGGAGGAATTCCAGGAGGCAATACCCCGCTTGCCCATGCTCCAACCAATACACATGGAACCCAAACCACCATTATACAAAGGGGGTGAGCAATCACAGTAAGTCGAAAAGACTTGGCACTTCTTGCAGTCAACCAGTGTTGAAATAAATGAGGAAACATTCCCACACTTAGCGGAATAAAAAGATAGGTAACAAAGGTAATAAAAGGAATACCAAGCTCTCTTTCAAAAGGCACAAGTTCTCCCGATTTTGGAATTTTCTTTTTAAATTCTACGGTCACTGGTTCACGCCAGAAATGAGGTTGTTGATTGGTCAGGTTGGAATTTTCAAAATCAATAACCCGACCTATTGGTTTCGGAGGCTCATTCGCTTCAAGCTGTGCTTTCTGTTTGTCGAATTGATAATCCTGAACCACCAGCCCTTTTTCATTGATTCGAGCCGGTACTTTACCCGCATTATTAATGCCACCCAGGGCATTTATGATAAAGACGAAAGCTACCAATCCCATGATCATAAAAACAATCGTCTGAAATGTGTTAGCAAAAGCGGCTCCGCGAGACCCACCCATAAAAACATAGCTGAGCACAACCAATGAAACAACCAGTCCTGTAAGCCATGGTGGTACGCCACCAAGCCATTGCGGTGCGGTTGGGTTCGTAAATAAAGCTGGAAAGGCTCCAGCGGTGACTGGTTCGATCGTCTTACCAGCACCAATGATTCCGATTAGAAGATAGGGAATAACTAAAAGGACTAGTATGGGAAACAATAAGTACCCAATTGAGTCCGATTCGAATCGGGCTCGGAAGAATTGTATTTGGGTAATAAATCCATGTTTTTTTCCAAATGCCCAGAGACGGATACCTATCAAAAAGAAGATAGCCGCATGCACTAGGCCGCTGATGGAGGCCATGAGTCCATAAGTTCCTATTCCACGCTCAAAGGACTTTCCTGTGGAACCAACAAGCGCAAAAGCCGTCATGGTCGTCCCAAATACACTCATCAATAATAGAAACGGTCCAATGCTATGACTTGCCACAAAGTAGTCTTTACTGGTTCCTCTGAAGAGTTTGTTGCTGAAAAACCCTAGAGCCAGTAACAGGCACAGGTATCCGATAATTACGATAAGTGTAGTCATTTCAAATTTTTGGGATGAGCAGGTTTAAACTGCTACTATTTTTCCTCCGCAAATTCTTCTAAATCATGAGGCCAGGCATATCGTATCGCCAAAGCTCCAAGGCAAGCACAGGCAATAGAAAAGGCTGCATGATACGCAAGCCCAATAGGCATGAATCCAAAAACCAAATCAGAATCTTCCCACCACCAAAAATCTTGATGGAGAAAAAAGAGAATGATGAAGAGAGCCCAAACAATTGTTTTTCCCATGGTTGTCTTGCTCCAAATTACTTACCTATGGCGTACAGGTGTGTTTGCGTGGCAACATAAAGTGTTTTGTTTGCGACAACAGGAGAACTATAAACGGGAGCTCCCATGTTGACGGTTTTTACTTTAGGTTTTTCTTTTCCATGATCGATAATCAGAAGATCACCATCCTCATTTCCTAGAAGAACCTTGTCGTCAGCCACTAAAGTGGAACCCCATATTCGACTAAAAGAATCATGCGTCCAATATAACTTTCCCGTTTCTGCATCGAGGCAGTGGATAATACCCGCATACTCAGCAATATAAACCAACCCTTCATGAACTGATGCCGTGGATATGGTGCGCCCGACATCGGTGTATTTCCACAAAACCTTTCCGCTGCTTGCATCGATACATGAGAGGCGCCCCACTCCATCGCCATGCTCTGGGTCCTGACCAATTGCACAATAAACCTTGTCCTCATAGAGGACAGGTGTGCCAATAAGCTCACTGGGCCCTGGAGGAGTTGCATATGGTATTTTCTTTCCTTCCTTGTCCTTGCGATAGCTCAACTCATTGCAATCAACTTTCCATTTTGGCTGGAAAAGGTCATAACCATCTTCATCCTTTTGAGTTTTATTTAAATAACCATAGCAGTACCCATCCGTACCTCCCCAAATAAGGATCTCCTCGCCCTTTATTTTTCCATAAGTCAGGGACGACCAAGCTGCATGCAGTGCTCCGGCACTCGCCCCGGAACCGTCTTCACCGATCAGTTCACCAGAATTCTTATCGAGGGCTACCCAGCTTGGGGAAAGAGGGCTTGGAATATTGGTATGCGACCAGTCGACTCCATTTGAAGTTGCGACAAAAATCGTGTCCCCGATAATTAAAGGCGAAGAACTTGTCACATTGTGGGGGAAGACTCCGAGCTGATCTCTCATGTCATACATCCAAATAATGTCCGCATCGAATTTTTCATTAAGCTTATCTTGCGTACCCTTGGGCTTAATATAATTTGCCTCGTCCATGAAGGGGCCATCATTGCCGTTTTTAAAACCTTCGATATCAAGGCAAACCACTTCACATTTATTTGTAACCACATACACACGGTTACCCTCAATCGCAGGAGAAGAACAGACACCAATATATTCCCAGTCACTCACCTTTCCAGCTCCCAATTTAGGTATGACCAATTGCCACTCAAGATCACCACTTTTTTCATTGAAACACATTACAACGCCGCGGTCCCCCTTCTTGCCGTTGTCACGGGGTGACTCGTTATTGGTTCCGGCAAAAACCCGACCATTGGCAATCGTCACATTCCCATAGGCTTGGGATCCTAATTTTGCCACCCATTTGATGTTCTTGGTGGTTTCCATTTTAACGGACTCGTCGTCATTCATTTCACCAGGCTCAAAATCGAAATCAAGACCAGTCTCCAGAGAAACCATATTTCGAGTGGCATCGCCCCCCCATGTCGGCCAATCAGCCGCGAAAACATTCGAACTTAGAAAAAGAGCGGTAAGGAATAAGTTGTGTAGTGAATTCATTGGAATAATTGTTGAGTGAAAATTAATTTTGGGTGATCGAAATATTATCGATGAAAACTTTCTTTTTACTTTGCGGTGACATCGCATAAATTCCTGGTGCACCGTGTGTGTGTGCATCAGCGTGTTCAATTTCTAAAGTCCATTCGTCAGGCTCTTCATCACCTTTTGGCCAAGCCTTCGCCCTGATCATTCCATTTCCCATTTCATCTACCTCCACACTTGTCTTAAGCTTGTACCAAGACTTTGTTTTGATTGAAAAAGGCACTGAATGACGGAATCGGTCGAAATTAGAGACCACTTCCAGCTTCTGGCTGTTTCCAACTAAGACGAAAATATAACGCTGGTGGATAAGGCCAATATTTGATTTCGTGCGTCGGTCGCCATCTGTCATGACATCAGCTTCCATGATGTAATCTGTCATGTCCGTATGGCCGATAAAGTTAATTGCCCTTTGGAATAAGACCCTGTCTAAGGTATTTCCAGCCACTTTGTTTTCTTCCATGTCCTGAACTTGCCATCTCATTCTTGCACCAAGCCAAGGCAATGGTGGATAAGAAAATGAAATGCTGTCAGAGCTTGTATGGCTAAATTCGAAACCATTTTCAAAATCTTCATTGTAAGGGAGACTTGGTAAAATCCTTCCGCGAGTTACTCCGAAAAGACCACCTTTTGAAACTTTAAGAGCACCAGCAGATAAAGATGCGTTAATATCTGCTACCAAAACCCCATCCTCAATTTCGGCATCTACTTTTGATGTAACCTTTGCAGTGGGAGGGATCCATTTTTCCCAATTCAAATTGTTATTACTAGAGCCTGAACCATTAATTTTAGCTATCCTTTTACCATTGGCATCCAATGTAAAGACATCAAAGGCAAGCTTGTTACCGGCTTTTAGTCCAAACTCTGCGGGAACAACTTGTAAAGAAACGGCAGAATCCTTGGATGGAGGATCAGTCAAAATATGCTTAAATTCTTTCTGGGGCTTAACCACAAAAGGAGGCGCAGGTGATTTTGAGCCAAAGCAATAAAGTTTCTTCTTCGACTGTACAAATACCCTTCCATGTGCAACTGCTGGCGCCGCAAGACACGCTGAGCCTAAATCGATTTCATTGATAACCTTTCCACTGTCTCCTGCATCCTCCACAATAAAGACCTTTCCGTTAAACATGGGCACATATAGCTTACCGTCAGCCCAAGTAGGTGAAGCGTGTATTTGATCTGGCGCAAGCTTGAGAACCCAATGCTCTTCCCCAGTGCTTGCATCTAGGCAAACTAATTCACCACGCTTGATGGTTGAGTAAACTCTACCGTCGCGATACACCGGCGTACTGGTAAAAGCTTCGATTCCATTATTTCTCCAAATTTCATGATCCTTTCCCAGCACTAAAATATCTTCACCTAAGCCCGGCAAAGAATCAGGCTTTTTAATGGCCACCATTCTGCCAATAATTGTGCTATCAATATTCTCTTTACCATGAACGGCAATGATTGAATCATTATGTATTACTATTCCGGCATTAACTCCGCCATACGACATTTGGAAACGCCACAAAGCCTGTCCTGTACGTGCATCAATACATACCACATGACCACAACCTGTACCGCTGTAGAAAACCCTTCTGCCGCCCGGAAGATCTTCGAAGGTCAGCGGAGCAAATGAACTATCTTTAGGGGTGATGCCCGGAGTAGATGACCAAACCAAGTCACCTGTATCCTTGTCGAAAGCGTAAAACCGATCTCTGGCAGGCCCCTGCTTTCCCCAATTTGCAGTAATGGCATGGATAATAACCAGATGACCATCGACGCATGGACCACCGGTTCTTCCATTAGGAAAAGTAAGCCTTGCAAACTCTTCCATTAGAGAGCGTTCCCATAATTTATTACCGTCCGAGTCGTATCCAATAAGTAAACCAGGACTTGTCTGGAAGTAAACATTACCCGATGCTGGGTCAACGCAAGCAGCACCTACCCCGTATCTATTGTAAACTATATCACTTATAAAATCGCTATGTCTCTTTTGCCAAAGAACATCCCCTGAACTTGCATCGAAACATACCAGTGCTTCTTGCAGGTCATCTGTTGTACCATAGTACCCAAATTGATAGGCTTTACCCCCAGCAATTACTGGCACCCCGCCGCCCTGGATATCGTGAGTCCAAATGAGAGATTTATTCAAATCGGTCGGAAGTCCCGTTTGACTAGAAACTCCTGTCCCATCTGACCCCCGCCAATAAAGCCAGTTTGAATTTATCTGCGGTATGGTGGCCGAGGATTCAGGTTGTGATTTTGGAGATAGACAGCCTTGTAAAAAAAACGAAAGGAGTAGTGAAATTATGAGCAGGAAGTTCTTGGTAAACATAGTTGAACAAAAGTTAAAATAGAGGTATCAGAATTAGTACTTGTATGTACTATTTTGTCAAACATCCTTATAAGCAATCAGGAAATAATATTTTATGAAGAAGAGAAAGCATAAGACATTTCCTCCTGCTTTACGGGCTTGCTGGATAAAGTTAAACTCGACTTTTGGAAAAAGACTACAACCTACAGGCATTACACCTGATCAATATTCAGTTCTAAGATGGATTCACGAATTAGACCAAAAGGCGATATACCAAAAAGACCTTGCTAAACTGCTTTTTACCGACCCGAATAACATAGCTTCTCTACTAAATAGAATGGAGCTGCATGGACTCATTAAAAGAAATCCAGTTCAATCAGACAAGAGGAAAAAAATGGTGGTTGCCACTAAGCTTGGAAAAGAAAAATGGTTGCTATGCAAGCAGATTGCACTGGATGTCGAGAAGACATTAACTTCTACACTTTCAATAAATGAAAGGACTTTTATTGCGTCCACTCTTAAACAAATCTCTAATTATCTCAACGATGGCTAGATGGTTGGTCCCATTTTCAAGCAGACCCATGTTCCATCACTTGATCGACAATGAAGGCGCCCATTTGCATAGCTTGGAGGAACCCAGTTATCCTTTCCAGATAATATCTGAAAGCTAGCTCTCTCAATAAACTGTTTAGGGTTTGCATCTATCAAAACAAGTTCTCCGCTTTCATTTAATAAAACAAGGCTCTCATCCACTAAAATAAGACTTCCCAACCCGTAGCCTTTTTTTTCCCAAATAATCTTTCCGCTTTTACTATTCATGCAGAATAGAGTTGAGAATTTTGCTCGAGTTCCTGCCTGCCCATGAATGCCATAGACATAACCATTATGCTGAATCAAACTGGCCATCTGAGCGGCAACCTTTTCGGTTTTCCATTCAACTTTTGTATTTTTACTCGAAAGATTGATCATGGCAGAACCTTTACCGTAAGCACTAGACAACAAGATTCTCGAACCTATGGCTAAGGGTTGCGATGCGTTTATACCGTACCTTGTTTTATGCTGATAAAAATTAATTTCACTTCCATCTGAAAGGTTATGTAAAGAAAGTCCGGCCTCATGGAATACCAGGAGTTTATTGGTTGTAGTATATCTTTGTGGCGTGGCATATGCCGCTCCGTAATTTCCATTTTTCCAAAGAACGTCGCCAGTTTTTTTGTTCAAGGCTACCAAAGACCCATTTGGAGAACCGGTTACTAATATAAGTTGTTGATCAATAATTACAGGAGAAGCAGCGTATCCCCAAGTTGGGCGTTTTCCTCCCAAATCTTTGGACATGTTTAAGCTCCAAATAATATTGCCTTTTTGTGAATTTAAACAGTAAACATCACCCATATGAGTCGAAAGATATAAATTTCCATCGTTCTCCAAAGGGGTTGATCTACTGCCTCCTTTAAAATAATCATCAGCTTTTGAACAGGGAAATGATGATTTCCAAAGAATTTCCCCACTTTTAACATCAACACAGAATACACTATTTTTACCATTTGAGTATCCTTGGGTATAAGCGAGACCTTTTGATTCAATGATCGACGAAAAGCCGAGGCCTATTTCATGATCCCAAAGTTTTATGGGTTCCTGATTTCCCCAGGTTTTCTTTAATTTATTTTCACTGCTAATAAAGTTTCCGCTTATGCCACCAAATCCCGGCCAATCTTCCGAAAAAATTGGCTGCATTAATAAAGGTAAAATAAATAGGTATTTTCTAGGATTCATCCACCTTTTGAAAGATTTACTGCTGATAAATCAACTGTTTTTGTTAGCAAGCGAATCTAAAAAAGTCTAAGTTTAGTTCAAAGCCGGAAGACAATAAATTTAAATACATTAAATACCAAGGAAAGCCACATCTAGCTCGTCGCCAAAAAATTCTTGATGATGTGCATTTAGTGCACTAGGACCTGACTTCCTAGCAGAAAGGGCCACAACAAGGTAGTCAGTACCACGCGGAATTGAAATAGATGTATCAACTCTCTCCCATGTGGATTGGTCATTATCACTAAAAATTGTCCGAGATGAAGATTCTACCTGAATCAAAGAATCTTCTTGGGGAGAAGATAATGCATGAAGTGATAGTACAAATTCAGTTGCATCACTCATCTCTGTAAAACTTTGATTTATATGAATAACAGCATCGACAGATTTAAAATTTTGGTCCGAACTTGTCATGTCATAAACACGAAGTGTTTCAACGATTTCAGCATTTCGCGAAACTGGGTTTATCTCCATGGCACTTAGTTTCATCATTTCTCCGTCAGATAGGGGCATAATTCCGCTCATCGACGAGGTCGATAACTTAGATTCGATGCTCATCATGGCAAGTCCGTCTTGAAATTGAAGGAAAGATTTAGAATTAATTGCATTGGTAGGCAAAAATTCATTAATGTACTCAGATGCTTTGTTAATTACTTTATTAGATGAAGAGGTCTCACCCAGTAAAAAATTTCCTTTAATAGTAGCAGGCTTTGAAGGAAAGTTTGTGTTCTTCCTTTCACTGAAATTGGCAGTAAGAACTTCCGCATCATGAGTGCCTGCCTGTGAGCCAGAATCGTGCAACAACCAAGCAGACAGTAAACATATAAGAACGGCAGCAAAGGATAGAGCTTGTGCCCAATACGGAAATGCTATGATTTTAGTATCTAAGCTGGAAGACTCCTCAACCTCTTCCCAGTGAAATAGAGATTCTATCAAGATTGCTCTGCAGTATCTCTTCTGGAATGAAGGGTATTCTTTTAAGATTGCTCTTAGGTGATCTCCCTCTGCCTCCGTAATTGTTGAGTCAAGAGCCTTGCTTACGAGCTTATCAAAATGATGCGTTGTAGTTTTCATGGGGCGGTATGATAACTATTAGCACTAAAGCTTTGAATATTACATAAATGGTTAAGAATTTTTGAAATCTGCTTCAGACTCAACCAAAACTAATTTTTCACTAACACAATCAAGCAACTTCTGCCTGATTCGATAAAGTGTAGAAGATATGGCACCCATAGGTCGATTAACTTCTTTAGAAATATCTTTAATACTTTTTTCTTTTTTAAATCTCAGCTTAGCAATAAAGCGCATTTTCTTGGGCAATAGCTCATAGCAAATAGATAATGCCTTTTGCATAACTGCGACTCTCTTTGAATCAAATTCTTCAGCTGCAACATCTTCAACGATATCAGTCGAAAAGCAAATTTTACTACGCTTTCTCTTGGTCATATGTTTCATCACTTGATATCTGGCTATTTTAAAAGCCCATCCTTGAAAATGTCCATTTTGATCATATTCACCTGCTTTTTGACAAAGAATTAAATTGGTCTCTTGCAATACATCTTCAGCTTCGCTGCGATTTGGTAACAAGGAAAGAATAAAGGCATACAACGACTTTTGGATTGATGTTAACAACTGAGAATACTCTATGGATACTGAATTCATCTCACTTTACATAAACGATGATTTAGCTAATAAAGAAATTAAGTGATTAATGATTGTTAAAGAAAATCCTGAGTAAAACCTTGTGAGAGTACATCCGTTTATCTGCATCGTTGCGATTTCAATATCACTGATTGTATTTTACTATTTAACATTCCGTAATGAAATAAACGATGAATTTCAATTGGTAACCAAAATACTTGAAAAAAAAGGTCCAACCAAAGATGAAGAATTAACATATGGAGAAAGAACTCAGGACAATGTTTGGGAAACGGAAAAAATTAAAATCAATTACAGTAAGAATCTTGGTTTACTTCGAACTCTCAACGACAAAATAATTAATAGCAAAAAGTTTACTTTTTTTTTAAACGAATTTCTTAATCGTAGTATTCAGGCGAAAAATGAAATTTTGTCTCAAAATGATTTTGCGTCAAAAGAATTTAACTCTACGAATTTTTTATCTACTTTGTTTTACACGAAATACGAATCTGAAAATAACAACACACATTTTGTCATAACCAAGGGTAAAACAAAAAGGGCTGCGAAGATACTTCAAATTGCAATACTCAAAGCGATAACAAGTTTCTACGAAAATGCGGAAAGTTCAATTCTCTCAATTCCGGAGATAAAATCGCAGAAACAAAAAATCATTCTATTGGAAAATAAATCTAATGAATTAGTTTCAAGAATTAATAAGCTTAAAGAAAATAATAACGACAACCTTACCACAATTACTATGTCATCTGAGATAAAAATTTTAGGACGGGAGTTGGAAGATTTACAAAAAGTTTATGAAGAAATTAACTCTTCCAATTATTTAAAACTCCAAGAAGGGTTTTTGGATAATGATTTCCTTAGAGGCTATGGTAAGATTGAAGAGTATGTTTCTTTAATACAACAGCTGACAAGAATCTTAAAAAACAACTCCCAATCGTCCTCAGCAGAGCAAATGCGCTTAAATAAAAGTAAACTTTCCTCACTCTTAGTTAGTGAATATGAAAAGGCTATTAATGAACTTGCTCAAGATATTGAAATCAAAAAAAGTCAGTTAGAGGATCTAAAATTGAAAAGCATTGAAGATTCGTCATTTTCATCTAATGAAAATCCTAAAATTCCCGAAGTTTCGTTATTTAAAAAGGTTAGTAATTCCTTAGAAGAACTTAAGGCGGAATACTATGAAAAACTTAAGTTTTGGAATGAATCAAAAGGTTTAATAACTTTCCTAATTGAATAAAGTTTTTTCTACATGATTTTAGGCAATTAAAGATGTTTAAATCTCAATACTTTTTTCGAGATACAAAGGCAGGGCTTAATGTTGCCTTATTAGCAATACCACAAGGTATGGCATATGCACTAATAGCTGGTTTGCCACTACATTTTGGACTGCTTGCATCTGGTGTTGCTGCATTTATAGGGGGAATAGTTGGAGGCGGGAGATTCATAACACTTGGCCCAACAAATGCGACTGCAGTACTTCTTCTAGGAGCCTTTCTCCAGTTACAAATGGTATCAAGTAATGGAGAACTTACACAAAGTGCCCTATTAGTACTTCCAAGTATTTTAGTTTGTACAGGTATATGGCTAATTCTTGCCGGTCTTTTTCGTATATCATTTCTCATTAAATTCATATCAAGGACAGTGATTACGGGATACATAACAGCAGCTTCATTCTTGATAATTATAAATCAAATGGACACTGTGTTTGGTCTCCAAAATGATCTGCCGCTTGGAACCAATTTTTTCCAATCTGCATTTTATATTTTCGATAGTTTTTCTTCCCATACAACCTCTTCTATTTTTTTAAGTATTTTTACTTTGTTATGCTTTTACATTCTAAAACGAAATTTTCGCAGCCTTCCTAACGTTGCCATAAGTTTGGTGTTGGGATCTCTGGCTGGTCAAATTCTTATTTCACAAAATTTTCAAGTTTTCTGTCTTGAATCCTTTGATGCGAACTTACTCCCCTTATCGATTCCTAGTTTCAACATGTTTATTGAGCATTGGGAAATTATTTTACAATCCTCTTTCGCCATTGCTTTGCTCTGCTTGATCGAAGGTCTTTCAATAGGTAAATCTCTTGCTTCCAGAAATGGAAAGAGGATTCAAAGTGATCGAGAATCTCTGTCTTTTGGTTTGGCAAACTTAGGATGTGCTTTTTTTTCAGGTATGCCTGCTTCGGGTTCTCTTACTCGATCGACTCTTAATGTAAATTCGGGTGCAAAATCAGGTGCCTCAAATATTTTTACAGGATTATTGGTTTTGATTGGTTATATGTACCTAGGGAATGCCGTGCAATGGATTCCTGTCTCTGTTCTTTCAACCCTCGTTGTTATCATTGGTCTTTCTTTGATTAAGAAGAATCAGTTGGTTACGGCAATCAAGTCATCCCGATCAGATGCATTAACATTTATTGTCACTTTCACAGTGGGCTTAATCTTTTCTCTACAATTCGCAATATTTGTTGGTGTCCTCACCTCGCTCTTCTTATTTCTAAAAAAAGTAGCAGAACCGGAAATGACCGAACATGGTTATAATGAAAGCGGCGAACTTACATATATTCCAAAGAAAACTAAATTTTCTCAACCAGAGGTTTCAATTGTTCATGTAGAGGGAGAACTCTTTTTCGCTGCTGCTGATTTATTTTATGAGCAGATAAGGCGGGTTGGAGAAAATAGGAATATTAAGGTCCTTGTTCTTAAACTTCTTAATGCCCACCATTTGGACGCCACTTCTGTTTTGGCACTTGAAGAACTACTGGAATATTACAAAGAGAAAAAATGCCATGTATTGCTTTGTGAAGTAAGAAAAGATGCAATAAGAATTCTAAGGAATTCAGGTGTTATGGGTCGCATGAATCGCAAAAATATTTTTCCCCATACTCGTTCAAACCCTACGCTTTCTACGGCCAAGGCGATAAAGCGGGCCAAATATTTGCTAAGCCATCACGAGGCTAAAGTAACTATATATTCAAACGAAAAAAAGAGTGGATGAATTGAAGGACTTTAATGTTCCAAAAATGGGTCTTGAGTATTGTCTTCGAATCGTTCCAAGAATACATCTTTTTCAGGTCTATCAAGGTTCTTTATTTCGTTTTCAAGATCTGAAATTTTGGAAAGTAACTCATTTGCCCTGCTTAAATCGGCACTTTGGTTAGCTTCGTTCAATTCTTGCCTAAGTCTATCAATTTCTTCTTCAAGATTTTGTTCTTTTTCTGCCCGCTGCATCTGCTCTCTGGTTTCTTCTCTAGCTTCAACAAAACGTGTATGATTGAATTGTTGCAAAGCATTCATTTCCTCAGATAGATCCTCTTGTTCCTTCTTTAGTCTTGAGAGCTCGACGATTGTTTCATCCCTAGTAACATCAGGTAAATTAGGCTGGTAAAGGGATTCTTCCAACTCGTGGATTTCTTTTTTTACTAGTTTAATTTTATCTTTAAGATCCTCTTTTTTCTCAGCATAATTCATTTTGGGAGCAATTACTTCTTTTGCCTCCAAAAAGGTAGTGTGACCACCGTCTTCAATTGATTGCAATTCCTTGTATAGCAGTTCTATCTGTCCTTGACATGCCTCTATATCTCCCGACAAGTTTTCTCCTCCTTTTAATCTTCTCCTAAGATCACGGAGGAGTTGTCTCTGTTCTCGCAATTCTTTTCTTACAGAAGATCGCGATTCGCGATCTTTCTGCTTTGGAGATGAGGGATCCTGCAACTCTTCAGTTGTGTCTTCTTCTAAATTATCTATTTGCTCATTCATGTTCTATGCAACAATTGATAAAATATTATTGGTTGGGGTAATATTATTATAATGCAAAAATCAAAACTAATTTACTCATATTCATTTTGTAAATTACTGCAAGTTTGAATCAACTATTTAACTTAAAAAACTCTTCAGTATTCATTCTTATGATTTCCTCCATCTGCTGGCAATCATCTTCAAAAATTGATTTTAGAAACCCAATGATTTCCCTCGCTCTGTATGGTTCATTCTTTGATTTCCTATTAGGCTCTGGGCTCAAATAAGGACTATCTGTCTCTAAAATAAGCTTTTCAACTCCCTGATATTTGACGGCTTCAAGTATTTTGTTATTACCTGCATAAGTAATGTTTCCGGTAAAAGAAGCACGACCTCCCCTGCTGGATATTGCCTTCATTTGAAGTAAACCCTCTGAAAAACAATGAAAGACGACTCTTTCCCATTCTAGTCCGCTTAGATCAATAAGATTAACGCAATCTTCAAAAGAATTTCTTGAATGAATGATAACAGGGCAATCTAGTAGTCTCGCAAGATCCAATTGCCTAGAAAAGCATTGTTGCTGCTGAATAACATGCTCTAAAGATAAATTTTTGTCCTTGGGCAAATGAAAGTAATCAAGTCCGATTTCCCCCAAGGCAACCGGCTTACATTGACTGTCCCAGTAATCAGGAATTTTCTCAATATCAGCCGCCCAATCATTAGCAACATAACAAGGGTGCAAGCCAACCGAGTAGAAGATATCAGGGTTATTACTAGCTAAAGATTGATAGCAATCCCAGTCTTGAATGCTTGTTCCCACTGTAATTAATTTTTCCACTCCGGCATTTTTTGCCCGAGCCAAGACACTATCCAATGTGCCTTTTTGAACAAAAGTTTTTAGGTGACAGTGGCTATCAATTAAAGTCATCTCGACATTCTAAAAATTTAAATCAATTATGCTATATCTAATCACCTAAAGTTGATCTGAATAATTCATGGAAAATATTATCATTATAGGCACTGGTTGTGCCGGTTTTACCGCTGGCATTTACGCTGCTAGAGCAAATCTTAATCCTCTGATACTTGAAGGAAAGCAACCCGGAGGTCAATTGACCACTACTTCTGAAGTGGAGAACTTCCCTGGTTTTCCGGATGGTATTGATGGATTTATACTAATGGACAGCTTGCGAAAACAAGCTCTTAAATTTGGGGCAAGAATTCAAAATTCATTTGTGGATTCAGTTATATTAGAGGAAGACAAGAAAGTACTCAAAGCAGGAGATAAGGTGATTGAAGCAAAAGCCGTAATCATTGCCACAGGTGCTGCACCCAGACTGCTGGGAATACCCGGTGAGCAAGAGATGTACGGTGGTAAAGGTGTTACCACATGTGCAACCTGTGATGGTGCATTTTACAGAGACATGGATGTTGTGGTAGTTGGAGGAGGAGACTCGGCTTGTGAGGAGGCATTATTCTTAACAAGGTTTTGCTCCAGTGTGACAGTTTTGCACAGACGTAACCAATTTCGGGCTTCGAAGATAATGGCAGATCGCGTACTAGATCATCCCAAAATAAAAGTAATATGGGATACAAAGCCCGACAAAATAATTCCGGATGAAGAGGGAAAAGTAAAAAGTGTTCAAGTTTCGAACATAAAGAATGGAGAAACTTCTGAAGTTTTCTGCAAAGGTGTCTTTATCGCTATCGGTCATGTCCCCAATACAAAATGTTTTGAAAATGAATTAGAACTAGATGAAAACGGATATTTAATTCCAAAAACAGGAAGTAGCGTTCTAACTAATATACCAGGTGTTTATGTGGCTGGTGACTGTGCTGATCACATATACAGACAGGCTATCACTGCTGCTGGCATGGGCTGCCAAGCTGCGATTGAAGCTGAAAGATGGCTGGCTGAGAGAAATTAATTAAAGAAATGTTCGAAAAAATATTCTCGGGAAATTTAGCGAAGCACCTTGAGAATAATGCAAAAGAATTTCCCGGTGAAATAGCGATCATTTCCGATGCCAAGCCGCATCTCAAAAAATCATTTGAAGAGTTGCACAAGGATGTAATTTATTGCAGCTCATATTTCAAAAAAAGAGGTGTGCAAAAAAAAGATCGCACGCTCCTAATGGTGAGACCGGGTTATGAATTAATAGTATGCTGTTTTGCACTCTTATACATCGGTGCTGTACCAATTATTATAGACCCTGGAATGGGAATTAGATCGCTGCTTAAATGCATAAAGAAATCCAACGCTACAAATTTAATCGGCATAGGTATTGCAGTTTGGATGTCATCCTTTTTCAAAGGATCATTTAAGACATTGCAACGAAAAGTTCTAGTCACTAAAGACTTTTTAAAAGTTATTAAAAGTTCTTTCGGTAGTGGTTTTGCTAAAATATGTAATGTGCAAGATGATGACTTGGCTGCAATAGTTTTTACATCCGGATCAACAGGTCCACCCAAGGGTGTTCGCTATCTTCACAAAAACTTCAATGCCCAGATTCGCGTTTTAAGTGAGGAGTTTAAGATAAAAAAAGGTGAACTGGATCTTGTTACCCTACCTGTTTTTTCATTATTTAACCCTGCATTGGGTGTTACATCTGTGATCCCAGAAATGAACCCCACAAAGCCTGCAAAAGCAAGTGCTGAAAAGCTTGTAAAAGCAATTGTGAAGCATCAGATATCATCGGCTTTTTGCTCACCAGTCATAGGCAAAAAAATTAATGACTACTGTAAAACAAACAACATCAACTTGGGGAACATCAAGCGTATTATGCTTGCAGGGGCACCAGCGTCACCAAATCTAGTTTGTAACTTAGCAAAACGTCTTCCCAGAGGAGAAGTTATCATCCCTTATGGAGCTACGGAAGCTCTACCGGTTACTTACTGTAGTCATCATCAAATTGCTAAACTTAGTAAGTCTATAGTTATGGGTGAAGGTTCATGCCTGGGAAAACCTGTTAGAGATGTTTCTATTCAACTCATACCAGTTAGAAACTCACCAATACCTAATGAAAGCGAAGACACTATTATTCCAATAATAAAAAAACTGGAAACTGGTGAAATTTGCGTTTCAGGGGATACAGTAACAGACGGGTATGATCAAATGCCCGGTGCTACAAGGGACGCAAGATTTACATTCAATTCCAAAGTTTATCATCGGATGGGAGACTTAGGTTACTGGGATGAAAACCATAATTTGCGCTTCCTAGGAAGAAAAGCTGAGTGCATCCAGACAAAATCAGGACCGCTTGAAACGGAAAGGTGCGAACACATGTTTAATAACATCAATGGAGTAAACAGATGTGCCCTGATCGGCATTGGAATGCAAGCGGTAAAGGAACCATCCTTAGTGGTTGAGAAAGTCTCGCTGAATAACAATCCGAAACTTTGTGATGAGATTTATTCCTTATTAAGAAAAAATTTTGGTGAATTCGGTATCAGAAGAGTTTTTTTTGAAGAAAAACTTCCTGTTGATGCAAGACACAATGCGAAAATTCACAGATTGTCTCTATCCAAAAAATGGACAAAAAAAGTTCTTAGGAACCAACGGTTGGGCTTACCAGAATGAAAATTCTGGTGACAGGAGGACGCGGTTTCGTAGGTAAGAAAATTAGTCAGAAACTTTTCGAACTTGGCCATGATGTTGAAACATTAAGCCGATCAGACGCAGGTTCTAATAATACTAAAATTAAACATCATAAATTAGACCTGTCCAAAAAAATTAATGATGTTAAAATCTTTGAAGGTGTAGACTGCATTATTCACACTGCGGCAAAAGCAGGAGTAGACGGAAACTATAGTGATTATTACTCAGCCAATTTTATTGGCACTGTAAATCTTTTGCAGGCTTCTAAAGAATGTGGTGTACAATATTTTATTCACACTAGTTCCCCAAGCGTAGTATTCTCTGGTAAGGCAATAAGAGATGGAAAAGAAGATATGCCATACATTTCTTCACGAATATCCCCCTATTCATACACTAAATCAATTGCTGAAAAGAAAGTTCTTTCATCTAATCGAAGGGATTTTGCCACAGTTGCCCTACGACCACACTTAATTTGGGGAGAAAACGATCCACACCTTTTGCCCAAGGTGATTAATCGGCACAAGATGGGAAAACTCAAAATAATAGGTAATGGATTAAACAAAGTCGATTTAACTCATATCGACAATGTCGTACATGCCCATATCTTGGCATTAGATGCACTTATTAGAGGAAAGCCAATCGGTGGACGGGCATATTTCATTTCCCAAAACGAGCCTGTTCTTTTATGGAAGTGGCTAAATTCTATTTTTAGCAAAGTAGGCCTTGATGCAGTTGAGAGTAATCTTAGTCTCCCTAAAGCTTACCTTGTTGGAACCGTTGCAGAATTTTTATGGAAAATACTTCCCATGAAGTCTGATTTGCCAATGAGTCGCTTTGTTGCTTGCCAATTAGCACAGGACCATTGGTTCTCATCCGAGGCAGCTAGAAAGGATTTTGGATATGAACCGATACTTTCCATGCAAGAAGCTCTGGACAAAACTATGCCTTGGCTAAAAACTCTGAATTAATCTTCGCCGGTTAATTTCCATGAGTATCCCGGCAGTTGCACAATTGAGGTTTAATGAGCTTCCATAGCCTCTCATCGGAATCGAAACCATCGCATCGACATTCGTTTCCCAAAACTGACCCAGCCCTTTACTTTCACTTCCCATAAGTAGTGCAATGCTTGGATGAAAATCATACTCATAAATCGTTTGCTTCGCATGCGAACTGGTGCCAACGACCATAAGTTTTGCCTTACGAACCCATTCTAGGATCTCTTTTTTTGTTCCACAAAATACTGGTTGAGTGGCGAATAAGCCCATGGAAGACCTTATTACATTTGGATTAAAAAAATCTACACTCGTATCGGATAATAAAACTGCATTCACTCCCATGGCTTCTGCAGTTCTGAGAATCGCACCTAAATTGCCAGGTTTTTCAATTTCATCCAATATAAGAACTGCATCATAGCTCTGATTTCTAGGAGTTCTAAGATTCAAGTCCCATTGTTTGGCAACTCCGATTACTTTGCTTGCTTCGCCTCGATAGGAGATTTTTTTCATTGGTGCTTCAGCCACTTCAAAACAGGCGATGCCCGCATTGGTTATTGCTGATATAAAGGACGCAAGCTCTTCATCGTGAGAATTTTCTAGAAAATAAAGTTCTTCCAATGAGTGCTCTCCTGCGAGTAGCCCATCAATCTCCCTTTTCCCTTCCAAAAGAAATAGCCCCACTTCTTTTCGATAATGGCTCGATTTTCTCAGACGAACCAAATGCTTAATCTTTGGATTCGAAGTGCTTTCTATTCGTGTCTGCACATATTTAAAAAAACGGCTTTGCTTGAAGATAGCGAGCTCGTTAAGAAAAATGATGATGAATAATTCTCCCAAGGGATTTACGCCACACCCCTACCCCTATCACCATCTGATTGATTTAGAAATAGAATCCTTAACTAATTTAGGACTTGGTCTAGGAAGAGACAACGGATGGGTCGTGCAGGTGCCCTATGTTTTGCCGGGTGAGAAAGTCCAAGCACGCATCTACCGTAATCATAAAAATTATTCATCAGCTGACTGTATCTCTGTGCATAAAGCTTCGCCAAACCGAGTTAAGCCATTATGCGATCTTTTCGGTGAATGCGGAGGCTGTCAGTACCAACATATGGAATATGCAACTCAATTGGAATGGAAACAAAAACAAGTCCAGGATTCGTTTGCACGGATAGGTGGAATTGAATTTACAGTTAACCGACCAATCCCCTCTCCGCAAAAATATGGATACCGCTCTAAGCTTACTCCTCATTTTGAAAAACCTCATCCCTCCCACACTTTTAAGGTCGGGTTTTTAAAGCAAGGAACCAGAAGGACGCTGATCGATGTTGATCAATGCCCGATTGCTACTCCAGCAATTAATGAAGCTATGCCATCGGCTAAGCAAAGTCTTCAGGACAACAAACAAGGACTTAAAAAGGGAGGCACCTTACTCTTACGAGACACCAACCAAAGCATATCCACCGACCCTAACGAATTTGTGCAGGAGAGGGTTGGTAATCTTACTTTTCAATTCCGGGCAGGTGAGTTTTTTCAAAATAATCCTTTTATACTTTCTGAGTTGGTGAATTATGTTATTCAACAGTCCCAGCCTCAAGAATCATCTTTTTTAATTGATGCCTATTGCGGAAGCGGACTGTTTGGTATTTCCGCTGCATCCTATTTTAAAAATGTAATCGGGATCGAAATTAGCAGGGAAGGGTTTCTCGGTGCACAAGCAAATGCAGAACTCAATAGGATATCTAATACGGAATTTATTCTTGGAGACGCATCTTCCATTTTTGATGCAATTGATTCAACCTTCCGACCTTGTACACTACTTATCGACCCGCCGAGAAAGGGG
>CEOC01061308.1_pt1 | contig 24463 bp, 24 predicted proteins | sample 356191 | NCBI WGS metagenome assembly CEOC01 (sample SAMEA2619952, study PRJEB7988) | marine metagenome | biome: marine biome (ENVO:00000447); feature: deep chlorophyll maximum layer (ENVO:xxxxxxxx); material: "saline water (ENVO:00002010), including plankton (ENVO:xxxxxxxx)" | depth 17 m
TGTCACGATTTTCACGGAGAAGGATACAAAGATAAACTACTTCGTAAGTTAAAATTTTACGAGAAAGGACATACTGATGAGGACTTGCATTCATGGAAATATTTAAAGAACCTTGGACATATATAGTCATAGATAACTTTTACCCTGATAATGTTTTTAAAAAGCTACAAGCTTATGCTAAAAATAAACTAAAGGAGGAAGGGTTTGGCACTAATGGGTCATTTAGGTTACGATTTGAAAGAGATGAGGAGTTAAATAAAATACTTAAACAGTGTGAAGTTTCACCTAAACTTTTAAAATATTTCCCTGACGTTAGAGAGCATACAACACTTAATGTTTACACTGAAATAAATGCAATCATAGGACCCTACAAATATAAACTGCACGATGAAGCTCCTAATAAAATTCTATCTTTAGTAGTCTACATTGATCCTGTTGAAAACAGAGGTACTCGACTATTTACTAAAGACAAAACTTTTTGTAAAGAAATAGAGTGGAGACAAAACAGAGCATTTATATTTTGTGGGGTAGAGGGTGTAACTTGGCACGACTACTTATGCAATAAAGGTGATTTTAGAATAACAATAAATCAATTTTTAGAAAAAGGTAAAGATTATGATTAGCAAGTCAGTTATGATGGATGACTCGTTATTCAACAAGTTTAATCTCGTTTGTGAAGAACTAGATAATCTTGACTTAGGTGATTCTTTAAAAACAAACTGGTATGTTTTTGTTAAACCAAATGGTATTGAAAAAGGTGTTAAGGTCCGTCACTTAGATGGAAAAACATCTAACTTAACAATACATCCACTTATTACAGAAAAACTTAATAATTATATTTTTGATCTATTAATTGATTTTTTTAAACAATCTAACTTTACTTTTAAAGAAGCAGGTAAAGAACTGCTAGGTAATACTTTTAAATTACTGACTTGCAGAATAGAGCTTCAGTACACAGAATGTGGAATGGATTTCCCAGAGCATGTACATGATACTAGTTGTTTAAATTCATCTGTTTACATATACCCATATAATTCTGAGGGTACTCATTTTGTAAAAGAAAATAAAACTCAAGAATGGAAACAAAACAGCGGTGTTATTTTTACTGATGAATTACATAGCTTTAGAAACGGCAGTAGTTTAAGCAAACGATTTACTATAAACACATTTATTCAAAGTAAAGTATAAGGAGTATCTGTGCGTAAACTTTTAAAGTATGTTGAATTAAACCTTACGGAGCTTTGTAATTTTAACTGTCCCTTTTGCCCTAGGGGTCATGGGTACCCTAACCAGAACCTTCATATGTCCTTAGACACTTTGGATCTAATACTTGATAATATTCGGGATTTAGATCAAGAGATAACAGTTCAACTTGCTGGAAGAGGTGAGCCTACTCTACACAAAGAGTTTGGGAAGATACTTGAAAGACTCTTAGAGTTTCGAGAAGAAGTTCCATCCTTCCGTATTGAAATGAATACTAATGGTGCAAGAGTTCCTAGGTATAAACACTTAATGGATAAGATAGATAGAGTTACATACAATATCTACCCTGAAAGTAGAATAGAATATCAAGATGCTGTCAATACTTTCCCTGACTATTTAGTTAAGGATAAGAAAAAACCAGAAGATAGGAAGTGGAAAACTAGGGCTGGTTATATTCCACTAACAGAAATAAACCCACAATCTTTTGAACCTCAGCCGAGGTATGGGAAGATGTGTCACAAACCCTTTGAGGTTGTCTACATAAACTATAACGGAGATTATAATCTTTGTTGTGATGTGTGGAAAGACATTGAAACCCTAGGTAATGTTAAGTCAGAACCTATATCTCAGTATTACGATTCTAATAAAAGACTCTTGGAGTATCGAAAGAATCTTTTGAAAGGTGAAAGAACAATAGATCCATGCAAGGATTGTAATATAAGGTGCAGCTATGAGTTCATACAAAGATTTGAAGAAGTACTCTCAGATCGAAAGGGCAGTCATTGAGGTTAATGGGGGTTGTAATTACTCTTGTCAAATGTGCCCTCAATCTACTGGGAGAGAGAAGGGTTTCCTTAAAAGAATGCCTTTGAACCAATTTAAAAGTATTGTTGAAGAGTGCGTTGAACATGGCGCTTCTGTAATAAACTTAGAAGGTTCTGGTGAGCCTACTCTCAACAATAACCTACCAGAGTACATCAGGGTTGTTAAAGAACTTGGTGCAAAAGCCTACATATTTTCCAATGGATTAAAAACATCTGGAAGTTTTATGGAAGATATTGTAGATGCTGGTATAGACTTCTATCGTTTTTCAATCATAGGGTATGACCAACTATCTTACTCACAGTGGATGAACTCAAATAAGTTTCATACTGTTTTAGATAACTTAAATTCTATGAGAGACTATGCAAAAGGGACTGAGAGTAGGATAGCCTCGTACCACTTAATACTTAACAATGACAACTTAGACTATGAACTGTCAAAGTACAAGGAGTTAAATGGTGATGGACTTACTGAAGTCTGGAAGATGCATAACTGGTCCGGAGAGTATACTGATGGTTATCAAAGGAAAGGTATTAAAAGATCTTGTGGTAGACCATTTAGTCCCGACATAGTTGTAAGAGCTGGCGGTAATGATGGTCATACCGCAGCGGTACACCCTTGCTGTCAAGTGCTTGGTAATGACTCCGCTGCAGTTTTAGGTCACTTAGACACTAGCACAATTGACCAAGTACTTAATGGTGAAAAGTATAATAAGCTGAGGGAAGATCATCGTAACGAAGAGTTTCCTGACTTCTGTAAAAACTGTGATTTTCTTTTAGAAGACCCTGAGGTTCTTGTGTATAGCAATCATGCAAAAATTAACAAGATGCATGGAACAACTTTTACTTTAGAAAATTACAAGTAGATATTAAATTTAATGGAGGACATATATGCCTGCACAGAAAAAGAAATCAACAGTAAACAAAGCTGGTAACTATACTAAGCCTACCATGCGTAAGAACTTATTTAACAAAATTAAATCAGGTTCAAAGGGTGGTAAAGCTGGTCAGTGGTCTGCACGTAAGGCTCAAATGTTAGCAAAAGAATATAAGGCTAAAGGTGGAGGTTACAAGTAATGGCTCTTAAAAAGTCTCAAAAGTCTTTAAAGAGGTGGACTAAACAAAAGTGGCGTACCCCATCTGGAAAACCTAGCGGAAAAACTGGTGAAGTTTACGCACCATCTAAGACTATTAAAAAGCTACAGTCTACTGCAGCAGGAAAGAAAAAGTTAGCAGCAGCTAATAAAAAGAAGCGTGAAGCTACCGCCAAAGGAAAGCAACATGCTAAACACGGATTACACAAAGGTAAAAAACGATGAAAAAGAAAGACCCAAGACTTGCAAGAGCTGGTGTTAGTGGTTACAACAAACCAAAGCGCACCCCTAATCATCCTAAAAAATCTCATGTTGTGGTTGCAAAAGAAGGCGACAAGGTTAAAACCATTCGCTTTGGTCAGCAAGGTGCTAAAACTGCTGGAAAACCTAAGGCTGGTGAATCTTCTGCAATGAAAAAGAAACGTGCTTCCTTTAAGGCTCGTCATGCAAAGAACATCTCTAAAGGTAAGATGTCTGCTGCATACTGGGCTGATAAAGCTAAGTGGTAACCACATCTCAATAAAAAGAGTAATAATAAAAAATGGATCAGTTAAAAGAGCAAGTAACTAAGATTGAGTGGCGAGTGGATCAGCATGACGAAGAAATCAAGCTGCTTCATTCTGCATCAGATGAATTACGAACTACTCTTAATTCAATAACAAAAAATCTACAACAAATTAAATGGATTGCTATAGGTGGTGGGTTAGTTGTATTGAGCGATCAGATTGGGCTCACTACTCTTTTTAAATTAGCAGCTATTTAAGGAGAAATAATTATGTTTGGATTACCCTTAGAAGTCATTACGATGATTGTCAGTACTCTTGGTGGTGCATTCCTGAAGCTAATGGCTCAGTCGCAGCAAGATAGAGCTGAGCAATTCAAGATGGCTACTCAGAGGTTTAAAGCTTCTGAGGACTCCATAAGTAATGCAAGAAAGTTTCAAAACCCTAACGCTAATTGGATACGCAGATTCTTAGTAATCTCTTTTATGTCAATGGCAGGGTTTATATTATTAGCACCATTACTAGGTCAAACAACAACTGTACCTGTAGAAGTAACTACTGGGTTTAAGTTCTTATTTTTAGATCTTAGTAATACAGTAACTGAATACATAAACCTCGAAGGAATCGTAGTACCGGATTGGCTATCGCATGCTATCATGTCTGTGGTTGGTATGTACTTCGGGCAATCAGTGGTTCAAAGGAGATCTTAAATGGCATACCAAACAACCCCAGAGATAGACTTTGCATCGGTAGGTCTTATCACAGATGTACCTGCCCATGCGCTACCGCAGGGTGCTTGGAATGATTGTTTAGATATTCGAGCTAAGGATGGAAGCGTCCAAGGCGTATATGACTTTGTATCTTCCATTGGATTACCTACAGGGTATTCTGATGGAGAGGTCGTGGCTCTGACGCAGTGGACCCCAGCTGGCTCGTCTTTCCTAAACATCGCATATGTCTTAAAAGACACTTCATCTTCTACTACTACAAAAGGTCGGGTATTCGTGTATAACACTGATACTCAAGTTCACGCAGAGATTACTAATGCTACTGCAGGGGCTAACTTTGAAATTGATGAAGAGTACCCACCTCAGTTGTTTGTATTTAACGGATTGCTTATTTGTAATCCCGGTACAGGCAACCCACAATATATAACTGCTGATGCAACTACAGCTGGTAATCTAGTAGATTTACCCGGATGGTCTGCAATGGCAGGAAGTCAGTACGCACGTATTATGCGTCCTTACAAAAACAGACTAATAGCTATGTCGTTCTATGACGATAAGAATACAGCTACTACTTCAGATGATGAAGCGTTTCCTATTGATCTCGCTTGGTCGTCTCACATTACAACTTTAAACTCTTTATCAGGAGTAGATTGGCAAGCTGCTACTACTAACAGTGCAGGCGATGCATTCCTAACACAAACTCCGGGAAGAATACTGGATGGTGGTCAACTTGGTGAAAACTTCATAGCGTACAAAACTGATGGTGTTGTGCGTATATTCGAAACAGGTGACAACTATGTTTTGGGTTTTGACTCTATCTTCGAAGACGATGGGATTTACTCAAGCCGATGTTTTGCAAACATAGGTGACTCTCAGCATTTAGTTGTGGGTAACTATGGTGTTTATGTTCATGATGGTCAAGCCCAACGAGAAGATATAGCTAAAGGTATATTCCAAGATGCTATGTTCAACTTAGTTAAAGGTACCGATAAAGATAAGTCTTTTGTATTCCACCAAACTCGTGATAAAGAAATATGGTTCTGCTTTAGGGAATCTGCAACTACTGGTTTTGGTACAAACAAAGCATTTGTATTCTGCTACAGTGATCGAAAGGTTCACATACGATCTATTCCAAATATTTCTGACATATACGAAACAGAAGTAGAGGGGAGTCTAAAGATCTTTGGAGCAAAAGGTAACGATGGTATTTACGAGTTGTCTACAAGCCAGTACGTAAGTGGTGGTTACTTTACTCGCATTGATGATTCCTTAAGTGCCAACAGTGTAATCAAAGACATTTCTACCATTTACCCAGAGTCTAGTAACTCTGTTAATGTATCCTTTGTAGGAACATCGATGCTCTCTGATTACTTGAACTTGAACACTGAGTTTTCTAACCACAATAGACTCTACAATCCTGCATCATCACACAAGATGGATGTCAGGGAGTCAGGCCGATATGTTCATTTAAAAGTAGCAATGAATGGTACAACAAACCCTAAACTAACCACTATGCAGTTCACATTTAAAGGAGCTGGTAGACGATAGATTTCAGGAGAAAATTAAATGGCTAGGATTAGCGAAACAGAACTACAGCGTAGGCTTAAAGCTCTCGAAAAGAAATCACCTCCCGGTGGTACTTCTTATGTAGGTAATTCATCACCAACTGGTACTAACTATGTAAATGGTGATACTCACTATGACAGTGTGCTAAATAACCTTTGGCTGTTTAATGATGGAACTTGGACTCTTACAAGCAAACAGCTTCATATTTACTACGCTGATAATGTAACAAACGTCAATGCAGATGGTACAGTAAACTCACAAAATGATGTTACAGGTTTCTCACAGACACCCTTTGACTCTGGTGGTAATCAGAAAGCATGGAGGGGTTTGTGGTGGGGTCCTACTGATGTAGCATCTACAGACCCAACAGATTATGAGTGGACTCTCACTTCTGGTGAATCTGGAGATACACCCTCGTATACTCGATACTACACTACATATCCGGGTTTACTATCTGAGTTAGGTGACCCTGATAACACAGTATCGGGAGTAACGTGGACTCTATTTACAGGAACAGCCCCATCAACTGCATATTGGGTTGCTGAAAAGTTTACTGTAGGTACTGATGTATCTCCTTGGGCAATTTATCCAGTTCAGGCAAAAGAAGGTGGCATACCCTTTGTACGATCAACTAAATCAGGTTATAACAAACCTACGCTAGGTGACTCAACTTGGATAACTGATGCAGTAGCTGCTGTGTCTAGCTTCACAGGAAGATCATATTCCAATCAGAAAGAGTTTGGCTACGGAACAGTAGTTGTAATTGAGTATGATAATGGTAAGTTAGCTGGTAAATACACTAGGTCTGGAAGTTCAGATGCTTGGGTTGACCCTGCTGAGTTTATTGATGGTGACCTTGTTGTTGATGGAACGATAGCTGCAGAAAAGATACAGGCTACCTCTATCGATGCTACTAAGATTGTTGTCACTGGTACGAATGCAATAACGTATACCACAGTGGGTGCTGACCCATCGGGTGCTGCTGCTACTGCTGAGAGTAATGCTATTAGTACTGCAGCGGCTGATGCTACTACGAAGGCTAATACAGCTGAAAGTAATGCAACGAGTACTGCAGCCGCTGACGCTACTACCAAGGCTAACACTGCTGAGAGTAATGCAACGAGTACTGCGGCTGCTGACGCTACAAGTAAAGCGAATACAGCTGAAAGCAATGCTATAAGTACAGCCTCTGCTGACGCTACAAGTAAAGCTAATACTGCAGAAAGTAATGCTATAAGTACAGCTTCTGCTGACGCTACGAGTAAAGTAGCTGTTGTTACGAATAACATATACACACCTAACACAACAACTATTGATGGTGGGGTTATCACAACAGGAACTATAGTGGCTAACTCTATAGCTGCTAATGCTATAACTGCTGACAAAATGGCTGCTAATAGTGTAAGGGCAGTTACTATTGATTTAGATGACACAATAAACTTACTTGATGATAACTCTGGGATAGCTTCTGGTAAAACTAACCTCAGTGACTTTGCTAACGAAGGTATCTACGTAGGTAATGGTACAGATACTTCTGGAAACCAAATATCAGGTATTAACGTAAGTAACGGAAGCTCAGTTGTTAGCTTTAGATCAGATGGTACATTTGCAATGGCAGGTGTAGATTTCTATGGGACAGTTTCTACAAGCACACCTATCGAGTATACTTCAGCCGGAACATACACATTAGATATTTCTTCGCTATCAACTGGAGATAATATCACAATAGAAATGATTGGTGGTGGCGGCGGCGGTGGCCAAGGTGCTTACTATAACTACACCGGACAACGAGATGGTTTCCCCGGAGCAGATGGTGGAGATACTATAGCTGTTATAAACAACTCTACCAATGGTAATGTGACTTACACAGCTTCAGGTGGCGCAGGAGCCCCTGACGATCCTTTCACTGGAAGTGTTCGAGACTACAGGAGTAGTTCTTATGGTGAAGCAGGTGAATCGAGTTACTATGGATCTGGAGGATCTGCTGGTGGTGATTCTAGTACAGGAGATACTTATTCATCTGCAGAAGATGGTGGTGATGCAGCGAGTACTTCTTATGGTGCTGGTGGTGGTGGTCATGGGGCTTGGGACTCAGGCTCAGGTACTTACCATAGATACAGTTCTTATGGTGGTCACGCAGCAACTCGATCTGTTATTAACTATTCTAAAAGAGCTGGTGATACTACAATAAGTATTACTGTTGGAGCTTTAGGTGCTGGCACAGGAGCTGGTGGTGATGGTGCTGGTGGTTACATGAAAGTAACTCCTGCAGGCGTTGTTTTCTCCAATCCAGTAGATTTATCTCCAATGAGAGACCCTTCTACGTGGAGCACTGTTTATCTAACAGGCAGAGGTACTTACGATGGACCTCCAGCTGGAGTGGGTTGGTATTTACTTCAACCGGGGTATACAACTACGTCAGGCGGCACTACTTACTACAATAGTATTATTGGTCAAACTATATACGGAAATGGAGAACATTTTTACTCGTCCGGCACAGAGCCTATCATTTTGTATTGGGCTAATAATGTTAAGTATTCTTCAAACTATGATTCAAGCTATGCATCTAGTCGGAGAAAATACTTCTATAAGAGGATTGCTTAATGATTTATTTAAAAGTAGATGGTAAGGGCTCTATTGTAAACCTTTTAGTTCAAGATGGCTTACATGAGGTAGATTACGATTCTTTCTATAAAGTAGATAGCTACCCAGACGATTTAATAACTAACTCTGAAAATTATTTATACATAGATAACGAGTTTGTAGATAATGTAGAAGAAGATGATGGACGTTCTCCTTTGGATGTTCCATTATCTGAAGTGCAACAACTTAAGCAAGAAGTGGCTGAACTTAGGGCCATGTTGCTGGATACTAAAGAGGACTAAAATGAGTATTGATATTGTACGATTAGAAGTAGAGGACATCCTTAAGGACTACTCTGAAATTGAACCAGAGATTTCCAAAGCACTGACTCACAGTTCAGGAGAGTGGACTTCTCTACAAGTAATACAGGGTGCTATCACAGACCCTAACATTATGCACATATGGTACGTCTACGAGAATGGCAATAAGATTGCTACAGCCTCTACTCGTATCGTGCAATACAATAACTTCATTGCCATCCATGTGATCACTTTGGGAGGCAAAACAAACAATAACCTTATCGAGTGGACAAACACGTTCACTGAGATGATGAAAGAATATCCCCAAATTGATTGCGTGGAATTTACAGGACGAAGAGGTCTGGTCAGGCCATTAGAAAAGGCTGGCTGGAAAGAACGATATGTAACCATGCGTAAGAGTCTCAAAGAAGACTTTACAGTATAGGAGAAGTATTATGGGTGGTGGTCCACAAACACAAACAACAACCTCTGGATTTGCATCAGAGTTTAAACCTGAAATATCAGAGATGCTTAACGAAGCTAAAAGTCTCTATGATACAGGTCAGCTAGGTAAAGTAGCTGGCTTTACTGACACAGGTACTGCTGCACTAGAAGCAGGTAAGGCTGCATCAGGGGTTCAAACAGGTCTTGAGACTAGCATGGCTGATATTGCTAGTAGACCTGTAGATTTATCAGGAGCTAGAGCTGCTGCTTTACAACAAGCACAGGGAGCTCTAGGAACCTCTACTGCTGCTGCAGGACAACGAGGTGGTCTTGGTGGTAGTCGTCAGGCAGTAAACCAAGCAAGTATTGAACAGGGCTTAGCAGCACAGTTTGCTGGTATCGATCAGCAGGCTCAACAAATGCAGATGCAAAACTTACAGGCTGCATTAGGTGCTCAAGGTTTAGGTGCTAAGACATTAGGTCAAATTGGTCAGGCAGAGCAAGCTCAACAACAACGAGAACTAGATGCACCATACACAGCATTAGCTCAGCGTATTGGTTTATTCTCTGGTGTAGCTCCTAAGGAACAAGTGACTACTTCTACTGGAGGTAAGTAATGTACGGAGACATTCAACAAAACCCTTATGCGCCTTTGGCTACTGGGGGTAAAACTCCTCAGATCGCAGGGTCTCCACATAGCATTACCCCTGTTCAGATGAAGAAGGATATGACTATGGAGCAGCAACTGGGGTCTATAGCATCTCAAGCTGTTTCTGATAAAGTTGACAGTATGATTAAAGATCCTTTGAAAGAGGGTTTCAAAGACTCTCTTCGTAAAACTACTATGGGTTATGGCTCTAACTTAGCCCAAGCTAAAGGTCTTATGGAAGTTGGCGCTGCTTCTGCAGGTGGAACTCTATCACCTTTGGCAGCTCAGGCTGTTATCGGATCTGGTAGCCAAGTAGCTCCTGTAGTTGCTAAGGCAGCAGGAACCACAGGTGCATCTCTCGGTGGAGCTGCTGGTAAAGGTGCTGCGGCATTAGGTCCTATTGGTATTCCATTGTTAATTGGTGGCGCTTTATACGCTGCATCTCGTAAAAAATAAGGAGACACTGATGTCAACATCTAAAATATATCACGGAGATGATGCTCGAAAGCAAGTTTCAAAACTACTCAAGAGACCTCTCACCGAACTAGAAAGTTATATTGTTGGGGAAGAAGGTTACTCAACTGGTGACTATAAAGATACAAAAGGTATAACAACTTCTGGGGTAGGTCAAGTTGGTGGAAACAAAGGTGTTGATTTTCCTACTGTTCTCTCAGGTAAAGTTGATGTAACTCGAGGTTTATTTAAAAACTACGAGGGGTTACCTTTTGATTTACAAAAGCATCTTGTAGGTACTGTTTATCGTGGTAATGCAGAGAAGAAACACAAATGGGTTAAACTTCTAAACGAAGGTAAATATGACGAAGCTGCTGACGAGTTCCTAGACCACAAAGGTTATCGTGAGTCCAAGAAAAAAGGCACTGGTATTTACAAACGTATGGACAGTACAGCTGACGCTATGCGTAGGTATGGTGACTCTCAAAAAGAAGTAGAAAGCGATAAGATGCACACTGTAAAACCTGGTGATACTTTATATGGTATCGCTAAGAAAAGTGGTGTAACAGTTGATCAACTACTAGCGCATAACCTTATAAAAGACCCTAACCTAATATACCCCGGACAAGTAATTCACACAGTACCTGATATAGCTGGTCTAAAACCTGTAGGTGTATCCTCTAGTGGAAGACAAGAGTACTCTCTGGTAGATAAGTTTAAACAAATGCAACAAGCATCTAAAGAGGTACCCCCTGTAAATCAGGGTAGCTTTCCTACTAGGAATACCTCTGGTTCTGGTGCTACTAGTAGTGGTCCTGTACCGGATCCGAACATGAATAAAAGAGAATCTAATGTAAGTCTTTTGGATGTTATTAGATCTTTATTTGGAGATAATAGATGAGTGTAAATAAAGAAATAGATCGGTTTTTAGAAGACCTAGAGATTGGACTTACGGATGATAAAGGTGATCTAAATGTTCGTGGTACTCAATATCCCGGAAGCTATGGAGGAATGGCTTTTGTTAAGGATGATGTACAACCTACTATGGAACTAATACCTGTAGATGATTCAATGAATCGTGTGCTGGTTCAACCTGACTCCTCTGGACAACTTATGGTTGAAGGTGCAGCCCCAAGTTGGCAAAAACAAACACCCTACGAATCAATTAACTTAGTTCGGGGTGTAGAATCTCAAGTACCTGATATGGTTATGGTGGGTCAGCCTGATTACGGAACTCGTGTACCTGATATGGTTATGATGGGTCAACCTGCGTATCAAGCACCCCCTGTTGTTCTTAGGGATCGTGAAGGCAATCCTATCACTGCAGGAGGTGGACAACCTATTGGGATACCTCGTCAAACTAACCCACCAGTGGGTGGTGGCAAGGGTGCAGGAGGTAAGTAATGTATTATTTAATTGAAAAGTTACTAGGTGACTCTGAAAAACCTGAGGTACCACCTGAAGTTTCAACTGATAAAACTATGGTAGTTCCACCTATGCAGGGAGTTCCAATCAACCCTGTAGCTCAACAAAGTGAAGCACATAAAAAGGCTATTGAAGCTACGCTTGAATACCCTAAGATGATGCAAGAAGGTGCTGATGCACTACAAGACGAAGATCTTAGCATTGCAAACGAAATCAGAGATCGATTAGTTGAAAAAGCTAAGTCTGGTGAACAGCTAACATCTGAAGATTATGAAAGGAATGAATGGGCTAAGAATTTAATTGAGGATGCATTTGCTAGAGAGCAGGATGTTAAAAGAGCTTCTGCAGAAAATTCTAATCAAAACTATAAAAATTATGTTGAAAAAAATACTGAGGCAGGATTACCTGTTGTTAGTCAAAAACAATTTGAAATTAACAATTACGAGTTAGACAAGATAACTGATGCTGCTAGTGGAATTGATAAAGATGAGGTTGATAAGGATTTAGATCCAGAGGATGATTCAAAAGTTCAAGATATGGCTGAGAATATAGTTAGCAGAATTGATGGAGGCGAATCACCTTCTGAAGCTATACGTAAGGAGTCTTCTTTACTTGGTGACTTGTTCGGTAATAAGAATATCCAACGTGCATTAGTGTACTACTTAGGTGCTCGTCTTATGGGCTACTCTGGTAGTGGCTCTGGTATGGCTGCAGGACAAGTGTTGTTATCTGGTATGGAAGCTGATGCTAAGGCAGAAAAACTACGATTAAAGTCTGAAGCTGAAGCCGCAGCTAAGAATGCTATTGATATGTCTAAAGTTGTAACCATGGTTGACCATAAGGGTAACTTTGTTGAATCTTATGTATCCCCTAATGGTAAATTCTTCAGACCTGTTAATGCTCCTGAAAACGTAGCTTATCAAGTATCTACCTCTGGTCATCGTCTGTCAAAGTCAGGTGAGGAAGATAGGAACACTCGTATTATCAAAGCTTCAGAGAAAGTCAGAGATAAGTTTAAACCAGCTATAATAGATGAGCTTGAAGATCTTGTTAAAAGTGACGCGAGACCTGAGGGTTATGAGCAACAAAACATAGATATTGCTAAACAAATGTTTTCAGAAGCTGGTATTTCAGACCAACTTGTTTCTAATCTTGTGGACTCCTATGGGTTAGAATACTTAGAATCACCTACTGGACAACAGGCATTGAGAGAAGCTATGGGTCAGCTTGCTCGTGAAGTAGCATCGGGTGGGGTTGTCAATATAGCTTCTGCTCAAGGTCAGTTTGATCGCATGATGATGAAGGCTGCTAAAGTAAACTTACCTAGGGAAATCTACATGCTTAAAGGTAATATGGCAAGCAGTGATGCTCAGAACAAATTATCTAATCGTATTAGGGACGTCAATGCAGTACGCTCTCAAGCTTTAGAAAGATTATACGCAAGAAAGGACTTAACGGCTACTCAAGTTAGACAAGAAGAAGTTAGAATCAATAAGTTAGTTAGATTTGAAAATGTCTTTGAGAAGGCTTACAAAGACTTTAACAACCGAAAGTCTAACGAACAGTTTAACGACTACTGGACTAGAGTCGCTACTAACAACAAGTCAACTCCATTTATTGAATGGATTACTGACACTACCGGAACAGGTAAAGAGTTTAACAGCTTCTTTAGCCTTGTAGGTAAAGATGAAAATTACTTTAATGACTTGTTAGGTTTGAACAAAAAAGCAACTAAGAAGGAATAGATTATGCGCGAGAATGATGAGCTTACGGCTCAATTGTTAAAAGGAATAAGTTTTGGGGACGTTGGCTCGTCATCTCAAGCTCCTGCTTCTTTTCAAGTTGGATCCTCTAATTGGAGTTTCATTGATGGTGATACTATCGTTGATAACACTACTGGTAAGAGGGTTCGTATTGGTAACGTAGACACACGAGAAACTTCTAAGTTTATCGAAGGTGAAGGGTACAAGTATGGTGAAGCTGGTGCTGAACTAGCTACATCTTATATCTGGTCTCTGGCAAACAAACATGGTTTTACTAATGTTAAGCTAGGTGATACTGAAGATGATCGTGGTCGTAACATTGGCGATCTTTATGATGATGATGGTAACGCATTGTCAGATATGCTACTAGCTTCAGGGCTAGTACTCCCCGGGTTTATGGGTAAGTCTGACATCACCACTGATCAGTATGGTAGCGATGTTTACCGAGCTGGGGTACTACGTAGGTCTCTACGTGACACTAACTTCAATGACCTTAATGACTTTGAAAAGGCTGCAAAAATTATACGTTCAGCTGAAACTGCAGATACCGGAGGTATACCTGTACAAAAAGTCATGGCATTTAACTTGCAAGAGTATGCTGCTAATCCAGATTTATACAAGGGCATCCGAACTCGTATTGCTGGTGCTGATCCTGAGGGTATGACTAATACTCCTTTTGGTACTGGCTGGGACATCGGTTGGATGGGCGTAGGCCAGAGCTTCCTAGAGGTTGGTCGTAAGCTATCTAACATGGCTGGTTTTGAAGACTTAGATACATACTTTGCATCTGGTATTGGTACATACGAGAATGAACTCGCTGCTATGCCTATGATGCGTACTGATGTTACTGAGGTTGATTGGACTTCATTTGACGAAGCCACTGACTCAATTGCATCTCTTATGGGTAGTTCTCTACCATACATGAGTATGACTATAGCAGCTATAGCATCTACTGCTGCTGCCCCTATGACAGGTGGTGCTGCCTTTGCTGTACCTGCCACAATGTACACTGGTCTTGTTCTTGATGAAATGGAAGGCCCGGTTAGCGAGAAAAGCTTTAGCTTAGCGTTGGGTGCTGGTGCACTGATGATGGTAGCTGATCGAGTGGGTGCCAAAGGTCTTATATCTCCTTCACAGGCAATAACAAAAGAAGGTCGTAAAGAACTTATTGAGTATCTCAGGGAAGAAGATGGTCTCACTTACGATCAAGCATCTCAGATGGTTGCTAGTATGTCTAAACGTGCTTTAGCTGAACTGTCGTCTGATGGGCTACGATTAGCTCAAGATCAGGTTGCTCGAGGCGTTGCATTAAGGAGAGCTGTTGGTCAGATCTCTAAAGGTGCTGCTGGGGAATCAGCTACGGAGATGATGCAGGAGCTTACACAGTACACTGCAGCTGTATTAGGTTCTAACAAAGAATGGGACTTTGATGAAGTTGAAAACAGATTAATAAACGCTGCTGCAGCTGGTGGTTTACTAGGTGGTACGTTTATGATCCCTCGAGCAGCTTATGACGCTGGGGATTGGAAAAGAGTTGCTGATGCTTTGACTAACGCAGATCCAGAAGATAGAAGAAAGTTTGACTATGCCTCTGAAAAAGAAGTTCAAGAGTATGACAAAGTTCGTGTAAATGAAGAATGGACTGCAGCTCAACAGAAAAAAGTAAATGCTAAAAAAGTCAAAGGTAAGAAAGGCAAACGTAAGAAAGTCAAAAGTATAACTACAGATAGTCTTGCTGCTAACTATGAAGCTGAAGAAACTACGACTATCGGTAAAATGTGGCAGTTTGTTCAGAGCCCCTTAGGGTTCTTCCAAGCAGCTTCATCAAGATACCTAGGAGACTTAGGTGCTAAGTTACCTACAGCAGCTAGATTCTTATCTGTATTAGGTCATACAACTGGTGGGGCTCTCCCCGGACGTAGCTTTACCAACCTCCAAGGACACATCAATGCTTCTCTTAACGAAACATTAGGTAAGTCTGAGGATCTTATAGATAAGTTCACTGTCAACAAAGCTAAGTCTGCTGCTGCTAAAGCTGAAGAGGCATCTAAGATTATTGATGGTTTCTACAGGAAAGTTTTGATTAACATTACCAAGCAAGGTAAAGATGGTTCTATGACTGTCAGAGAGGCCCTTAATAAGGTCGATTGGAAGTCACTGGACCCTACCTACAGGGATAACAAAGAAGCTCTTATAGAGACTCTTACAAGGGCTGACAATATGGCAGTCCGTATGCTTAAAGAAACTAACGATATAAATAAAGCAGCTAACAGGGCAGCTATTCGTAATTTACCTGATTGGATATTTAGGCATAAAGGTTTTAAGCGAGACTATATCGAAAAGAATCGTGTTAAGTTTGTAAACACACTTATGAAAAACTACCCTCAGTTAAGTAAAGGTGAAGCTGAAGCGATTACATATTCGATCATTAATAACCAGAATATCACTAATGCTCAAGAAGCTTTTGATGTTTTAAAAGGTGGTATCCTACCGGGAGAACATAAGAGTCGTAAGTTTGGTTTATCTGATAACCCTGAGTTTGCTGAGTTTTTAGATCAGAACTTCTTTAATAATATGAGTGAAGCTGCTCGTGCTAATGCTCGTTACCAAGCTCATATGACTTTCTTCGGTCAAGATGGTTCATTGGTAGACCAAGCGTTTGAAGATATGGTTAAAGAAGCTAGAGAGTATGCCGCTGGGGATCAGCGAGTATTAGACAGCTTAATGAAAGACATTAGTAAAGCTGCCTTTAACGTAAGAAACCTACTTAACGCTGAATCTGGTAACTACAATCGTATCGAGTCACCATTCCTTAAGAATGCACAAAAGTACTTAACACTACTTACTGCACTTCAGGGTTTGGGCCTAGCTGCGTTTTCTTCATTACCAGAATGGGGTTTATTACCTCATGGTGTTTCTCGTGAAATACTACTAGATAACATTGGAACTGTTGGTCAACAAGCTGGTAAGGCATTAGCAAACTACATGAAGAACCTTGGGGAAGTCTCTAGGGTTTCTGGTGTAGCTAAAGAAGCTGGTATTATGGAGTCAGGTAAAGGCTCCCAAGTTGAACGTGGATCCCCTGAGGATCTCGTCAATAGAGCTGGTCTGGGTCTACAAGAAACAGGTGCAGCAACTACAACTGGTATGACTGAGACTAACGACTTTACTCGTGTTATTGCAGATGCTTTCTTTAAGGCTAACTTCTTGCAAGATCAGACTCAAATGCACAGGCACATACGAGCTGCATTCTATAATGATTTCTTGATGGAAAAGCTATCGCTTGTTTACACAAGTCGAGGTAGACCTGAAACTAATGAAGTTCGGAATGCACGTAGGATGCTACAAGACCTAGGTGTTCCTGTTGATCGAATGGTAGACATTTCAGAAAAGATGGTAGCCAAAGGTGGGCTAGACAAACTTAACGCCCAAGATCAGGTGTTCTGGGAAACTCAGTTCCTTAATGGAGCTACTAACTTTATAAACCAAGCTGTACCAATGCCTAACGCATTCAATCGTCCACTATTCTATAGTGACCCACGATTTATGTTATTGACCCAGTTTAATGGTTATGTGTCAACATTCACAGCAAACCAAATACCAAGACTTTGGGAAAGTGTTAAGGGCAACGTGGGGTTACGTTACTCTACTTTTGCTACATTAGCTACTATGGTATTCATGTCATTCCTATCCCAAGCAATTAAAGATGAACTTAAGTATGGTGAGTCAAGTCCATATTTGACTGATCGTGAAAAAGTACTTAGAGGTATTTACTCTTCAGGTCTGTTAGGGACTGGTGAACGAATACTCGGCAGTAACTTCTTATTCCCATTATATGGTGAAGACAGAAGCCCTACACCCTTACACTTCCTATGGAACAACGTAGCTGGTGAAGCTGCTGCTGTAGGTACAGTAGAAAGGGTATATGGGATAGCTGAAGGATACATGGAAGATGATGACGTTAAGATGGTTAAAAACTTCTATGGTAGTTTACCATTCCTAGGTTCTGTCAAGCACAGAGCTACAGAATATACATTGAATTAAGGAGGAACCCAATGGCGGGTAAATCGCAAACATTAGCAAAAAGCAAGCAAGCAGAAATTGATAGCGAGTTGTCAAGACTTCTACGTGAACGTCTAACTGGTGCTACTCAAGAGTCTGCTGCTGCGCCTTTACAGGTAACTGAAGAGGGTATAACCCCAGTACCCCAAGAACCTACTGTAGCTGCCTCTCCGGAGGTTGGCTACGTGGGTGAGTTTAACGTACCGAAATTGGGCCCTGAGACTCTCGAACTTCAACAACAAATAAGAGAGCAGCCTCCTTCAATGCAAAATTTGTATGATGTTGGGGACTTTGATGCCCGGGGTTTTATGGGCTCTACTGATATAATGAATATCTGGGGGCCTGTTTCCGGACCTGAAGTTATTGATTCACTAGTTAAGGTTAAGGATAACTCCGATAACCTGTACACTGCAAGAACAAATGGGGATCCTGAGTTTGAAGCAGACTTAGCTCTTTTAGAAGCTGGATCTATAGATAATCTTAAGTCACCTCAAGAGAACGAAGCATCTCTTGATGTTGACAATAAGGTGAAGTTAGATCAACAATCTCTGTTTATTGGACCTCTGGGGTTCAATGCTTCAGTTCGTACTAGTGATGCACGTTCATATCGAATAGACCCTGATTACATGATTACAGCATTTTCTGTTATTGAACCTATGTTAGCTCAAACTGGTACACTTATCCCTCAAAATGTAGTGGATAGTTTAAGTAAAGAAGATGTCAAAGACTTAGGGCTACAACAAGAGATCGAAGAGTCTCAAGCTCAAACAATAGAGTCTATGGGCAGGTCTATTCAAAAGATGTGGTACGCTACTAGGGGAGCTAGAGAAGGTGGTGAATTTACTAGACCAAGTCTTGAAAATATGCCGAAGCTAACTCAAGAAGCTTACTCACTTGCTGGTTTACATGCTATGCAGATGTATGCTCAGGCTAACCCTGAAATACTAAAGGCTGTTCCCTATGATACTGACAATGACTTTTATCAACTAACTCCCTATGGTCAGGAAAAGATAAAAGAGAGAGCTGCTAGACTTAAATTACCTACATTTAAGATTAAACCTCTTGTTGGTACACCTAGTAGCAGAGGTCAACCTCGTCAAGGTAGTCAGGCTTTTGCCAAAGAAACTACAGGTAGACAGTTAAAGACAGGCATTAAACACCAAAACAAGATATATGAAGCTATGTCTTACTATGCTAATGTGAGGCATGTCGTTGGTGGAATGCGTGGTAAATTAGCTTTTGCTTTCGGTTTAAAGGCAATACAAGAAGCTACTAAGGCTAGGGTAATGGGTGGTAATAGTCACTTCACATACGCTGCTGATTTCTTTGATATAGGTCAAGATAGAATAAATAAAATAAATCGTATACCTGTAGAAGCTCAGTTTAAGTTAGATGAAGTTATCAAGCAACTTCAAAGCTCACTTCCCGGAAGTCCTCGTGCAGAGTTCTTAGCTAACAAAGCAGAGGCACTGAGGGACTTGATTAGCGAGTCAAGCAAAGAGTCTTGGCAACAAAGTATGTACCAAAGACATGCTACAAGACAACTTGAAATGTTAAACGATTTGGCTGTTCACAAAGATCAGCAGATTTCTTTTACATTCTCTCGACAACTAGCTAACACTCGACTAACTATGCAACAGCAAGTTATGAATCCTCAAGCACATAAGATAGCTCGTAATGTGTTAGGTTCATCTAGCTTGTACACTATAAAGCCCGGAGTAAACTCGAAAGAGCATACTGCAATGTTAGTTTCGTTTGGAGCTACTTTGTTTAATCAAGCTTTATTTGTACCTGAGCAATCTGCATCTCGTATGAAAGCTCGTATTGCTGACTTTAAAAATGATCCTGAATTAAGGATTGTTGAGCATGCTGGTAAAGAACTAGCTACAGTCATGTTAGGGTTTAACCCAGACAGTACTGTTTCTCGATTATCTCAGTTAGAGGCTAACGAAAATGGTATCTTTGGTGTTAATGAGTTAGTTACAGTACCAGAAGCTGATGCTTTAAATGAAGCTTTAGGTGGTCTCTCTGGCACTACATTAGCGTTTTTAAATAAGGCTAAAGAGCACCCTGCAGAGTTCATAAGTATCATTGAGCATGCTATGGAATTTGCTCGTTACATGGACGCCAAGAATAATAATAAGTCATTTACATCTCAAATGAGACCTGTAGAAGTCGATGGTATCTCTAACGGACTTGCTGCTATTGTAACTCAACTTGGTTTGCAAGATCCTATGTATCGAGTTGGTGTACTCCAAGATGATCCTGATAAAGTTTTATCTGATTACTTAGGTATTGAAGGTGACCTTCGTGATTTATTAAAAGCTAACATATTATCTAACGCTAACAATTACCTTGAAAATGAATCATTTAAGAGGATGCATAACATTGCCGATAGCGAGGATGCAGGTCTTATCATGGAAGCTATTAAGCTTGCTGCTGATGATAAGAAAAACTTCTTAAAGCCACCAATGATGACGTTACCTTATGGTCAGTCTTTGAGCGCTATGAAAGGTCAGGCTTACAAGACTATAGCTGAAAGTAAAAGACTTACTCAGATTGCAGATCAATTAGGTACTGATATGTTAGCTGGCGCATTGCATCATGTACTGACAGGTGAGTTGACGAACACTCTTGGTAAAGATGTTGTGGATTACATTCAAACCTTGCAAGATTATATTGAGATGTCAGCTATCGTTAATGAGCCTATCGTGTACACAAACGCTTTGGGTATAAAGTCTTCTATAAATGAGCGTGAATACTCGTATGAGTCTATCAAAGAAATACCTACTCGTATTAGAGCTAAAGGTGAGTCTGGATCATTCATTGAAACTAGTGAAAAGTCTCCGGGTGTTTCTGGATTAGAATCTCAACGTAAGAAGCTTACGACAATGGTACGTCAAGTAATATCTATGGTTAAAGCCAAAGGCGGTATCCCGGGTGGTGCTACTCGAGGTGCAGGAGGCCCTCAGGTTGTTATCCAGCTAGATGGTGCTACCATGGTAAACATTGTTACTGGTGAAGTAATTAGTAAGTTACGTAAGGAGAATGGAGGTCGTGACCCATATATTCTACCTATCTTTGATGCTGTTGTTACAGACCTAGGGTCTTTCCTTAGTGTAACAAAAGGTATTAATGATGTTTGGTTAAAGATGCATAAGGAGTACGACTTACTTGGTGAGCTTGAGAAAGGCTTTAAGACTACTGAGCTAGTTGGCTTAGCTAAGATGAAGAAAGCTGCTCAGGATAACCCTAAGGCTGCTATGTCTGATAGGAACCATGCGGAGTACCTTTGGGGTTTGATTACGCAGATGGCAGCAGACCCTGAAAAGTCTACAGAAAAGTATGGTTCTCGTATTACAGGTAGAGCTGAAAAGTTTGTTGAGTCAGTACGCAAGTCTCTCCCAAAAGGAGGGGATCCTGTGGCTAAGATAACAAATGCAAATGCTTATAGCTTTTCGAAGATGTTTTTCGAAACTTCGTATAGTAATAAAATAAAATCAAAATTCTCTATTATAGCTAAGAATGCTAAGCAGCGTAGAGAGAAATTACTCAAGGACCTCAAAGGCATACATCAGTATTCTACTGACAATGTCAAGATGGACTATGAGGGTATCCCTCTACCATAATTAAAAAATAAGAGGCTCCCGAAGGAGCCCCATAGGTTGACCCTACTAGATTATTTCTAGTGGGGTCTTTTTTTTCGACTAGTAACCACGCTTTTCTATTGCGTGTTTTACAGTAGCCTTACCCTGATTCAAGTGTACCTGTGCTTTTTGTGTAGCTAATTCAAGTTCATCACCTCGATCAGTATAGTGTTTGATATTTTCAGAGTAGATATGCTGAAGAATAGCATCATTAATCTCAGGTGTGTATGCAAGTTCAGGGTCAAGACCCATCATATCTACATACTCCATATCATCAATATCAGGTGTTACGTTGTATGATTTCTTTTCACTCATTTTAGTTTCCTTTATTCATCTTTAACAAATACGCCATCGATCATCTGACCAGATCGAGCAGAGATCTTCTCATAAGCTTCCTCTAAGCATTCTGACAGGGATAGACCCCATAGGTTTGCTTGGATAATAAGCGTTACCAGAACGTCTCCTAGCTCGTCTCGTATAGCATGGAGGTTTTCACTTTCTACTTCATGCATAAACTCAGAAGCTTCTTCTTCGAATTTACTTAGCTGAGCTAGTCTGCGTTCCATTGAGTAGTCCCCTAGGATACCTTTTGTGAATGCCCATTGGATTACAGACTCCTCTAGCTCTTCAAAGATTTTATATCCATTTTGTTTAGTCATCTTCAATTCCTTGTGTCATCAGATTAATTGTTAGCATATCTTGGGTTATCTGTATGCATCCTACCATAGCTACATTAGAGATAAGACCATTGTACTTTTCTATTAAGTTTTTAAGATCTTCCATCAAAGCATTCTCCGCATCGTACTTGTCAGGTTCTATCTTGGGGTCAGTTGGACTTACACCCGGCATACTTGTTACGTTGTCTGTCATTGTTTCCTCCTCACTTAACAAAAGAAATAATCAGATGATATTATCTCTGAGATGTCTAGCTCACCCAGTATAGGTTGCTTTACATCATAGTCTTTTCTTGTGGTAAGCATCATAGTTTCTATATTGTTAAAGAAGTTTTGTTTGTTGTACATCATTGCGAACTGCCACTTGGTATGATCCAGTAGTTTATCTACATCACATGCATGAGTTGAGAAGGAGTCATGTATAGCTCCAAAGTCTCCGGGGAAACTATCGATCACTTTAGCCATGTGAGCAGCATCCATTGAGTGTACAAAGTTTGGACTACAGCCAGACGCAAAAGACCTACGGCAAGGCATCATGTCACCATTCTGCGTTATCATAGGTATCTTTATGGAGTGACCTATCTGACCTAAGCCATAGATAGAACTCCTAACACAGATGTTCTTTTGTCGCCACACTTCGTATAACACAGGGAACCCTGAGGGAGTTTCCCATTTAGTGCAAGTCTCTCCTTGGTTTAGAAGATAGTCAGTTATCTTTTGGATAAACTTCATGGTCTTTAACGGACCTACACAAGTATCATTGATTGCTAGTATCAGGTTCTTTGCTAGTATTTTACAATCATCTTCTGTGATGTTGTACTTTTCGGTATAACCTTCAACCTTACAGTCATGGTACATGTTTATAGCTATCTTCTTTTGACCTGCAGAGTATGCTCTAGTCATAGACCCACGCTTTGCTATACCTTTACGTATAGCTTTCATGGGCATCTTTCTTTCGTCAAACCATTCGGGTAACCTCTCTATTAATCTTTTAGCAACTTGAACATAGAAGTCTTTCTGTATGTCGTTAGGTACAAGAGACACCAAGTCTCCTGCTTGTTTGTCCTTTGACATAGCAGCTAAGTGTTGCCAACCATTGTTAGATCCATCCACAGGTATCGGCAAATGACACATATATGTATCGTTACAGTTAAGATAATTTCGAATCTCTGTGCATGCTGCTAGGAAACTCACTGGTTTCTCTGCTTCCATCCTGAACTCTTCCCCATCTGCCAATTGGGTTATCCAAGTGAGATTGTTCAGTGTCCACAGTTCTCGATCTTTGAGAGTCATTTTGTCTACTGAGATTGTGGTTAATCCTTCGTCTTGCAGATAGATTCGATAGTCTGTTGTTAGCCATTCGGGTAAATCCTCGATGTTGTATGATTGGTTGTATGAACAAGCTGTATGTATGCATAACCATTGGTACCCCTTATCGTCTAATGGTTTACCATCTTCAAATAGGAATAGACCTTTGGCTATGTCAGACCCTTGGAAGTTAAAGAATGATTCTGTGTAGTAGATCCTACCACGATAATCACACTCTACCATTTGATAAAACTTGTTATCACTTATTGCATGTACTTTAGATAAGACAAACTTCATCTCTATTGCTTTTGATCTGGACTTCATTGAGGTATCCTCGAGATCAAGGAACTTATGTATGTTTGTTTCCAGTGCTTTAGCAATAGGTATGTTTATCTTCCATGCAGTTGATTGTAGTTTATCAAGTGCTTTCACAAAGGGCCTGTCAAGCAACTGTTGGAAATCCCTTTCCGAACTCATACGCTTTATATATGGTCGCTTGGTAAACTCATTCCTGAGTCCATTGATTGGCTTTGGCTTTACAAAGGAAGTACCCATGAGAGTGTGTTTCTCATACTCAGGGGGTAGGTCACCTATCTCAATCCAACGATCAGTCAGCTTGATTATGTAAGGTGCTCTATACCCATCGTACTCCCTCTCTATTTGTATAAAGCCTAGCTGAAGTAAAGCTTCCAAGTATAAATCCCCAACAGACAACAACTCTTGGTAGTTAGTATTGAATACACCCATATGGGATATAACACTAAGACCAATCGATGTAGATGTCACAGTCAACTTGAATGGTGCATCTGACTTACGCCTACTCTTCTGGTAGCAGAGAGAGGCTGCAGATACAGCCCTCACTGTTAAAGCAGCCATATCTACAGAGTAGGGTCTCATCAAGTTTATTAGACGAGCTCCTGTGTGCATTCTTCCTCGAGATATTGAATTGCACTTACCCTCGATGTACTTTGTTACTTCTTGTATTGCTTGGGTCATTCTGATTATCCAAAGTTATAAGAGTCAAAGTCCTGCTGACCTGTAAGTCTCCTCGTTATGGTGTCGTAGGAAGCAGAGCCAGCGTCCCCAGTTTTACCTGTGAATCGTGACTTGAGTACACGCAATCGTATTGTATTACGTTCCTCTTCGCTTTCAGCAACAAGGTTACGAGCAAAGGTTACAATATCAAAACTAATCTGCTTGATACTACCAGAGCCTTTGATGTCATCGATAGATGCCAAGTG
>CEOC01028200.1_pt1 | contig 23903 bp, 13 predicted proteins | sample 356191 | NCBI WGS metagenome assembly CEOC01 (sample SAMEA2619952, study PRJEB7988) | marine metagenome | biome: marine biome (ENVO:00000447); feature: deep chlorophyll maximum layer (ENVO:xxxxxxxx); material: "saline water (ENVO:00002010), including plankton (ENVO:xxxxxxxx)" | depth 17 m
GTCTCTTCGGACCGGTCCCATTGTCCAATGCAGGGCCCACAGGCATTCGCCAAAACTACAGCTCCTACTGCTTCAAAATCGGCGAGTAGTCCGTCACGCGTTATTGTTGCTCTGACTTGTTCGGAGCCGGGCGTAATTAGGAGTCGACACTTTGATTTCAGCCCATGTTTTGCAGCTTCTCTTGCTATTGAAGCAGCACGTGTAATGTCCTCGTAGGATGAATTTGTGCAACTGCCGATTAGTGCTGCACTTATTTCCAGAGGCCAACCGTTAGATTTGGCTTCAGCACCTAGTTCCTGAACCTCTCTTGCCAAATCTGGTGTATGTGGGCCGTTGATATGTGGGCGTAATTTATCTAGGTCAATTTCAATTACCTGGTCAAAATATTCTTCTGGAGACTGCAATACTTCAGGGTCAGCAGTCAGATGTTCTTGATTGCTTTTGGCAAGTTCTGCTACATCACTTCGATCGGTTGAATGAAGGTAGCGGTTGATTGAGTCGTCATAAGGGAAGATTGAAGTAGTTGCTCCTATCTCTGCACCCATGTTGCAAATTGTTGCTTTACCGGTGGCAGAGAGGTTGGAGGCTCCATCGCCGAAATACTCCACTATTGCTCCTGTTCCTCCCTTGACGGTAAGAATTTCAGCCACTTTAAGAATTACGTCTTTGGGGGCTGTCCATCCATTCAAGGAGCCTTTGAGGTGTACGCCAATTAGTTTTGGCCATCGTACGTTCCAAGGAAAGCCAGTCATGACGTCAACTGCGTCGGCTCCACCGACTCCAATTGCGATCATGCCCAAGCCACCTCCATTTGGTGTGTGGCTATCGGTGCCGATGATCATTCCACCTGGGAAAGCGTATTGCTCAAGCACGACTTGGTGAATTATTCCACTTCCGGGTTTCCAAAATCCAGCTCCATATTTTGCGCAAACAGATTCAAGGAAGTCGTAAACTTCTTCGTTTGTTTTGGATGCTGTGAGTAAGTCATGTTTCCCTTCAACTTTTGCCTGTATCAGATGATCTGCATGCGTTGTGGTCGGAACGGCTACCTTGTCGAGGCCAGCTGTCATGAATTGCAACCAAGCCATTTGAGCTGTGGCATCTTGCATTGCAACACGGTCAGGTCTTAGGTCTACGTATGAGGACCCTCTTTCAAGGGGTTGGTTCGGTGAATCTAAATGATTGATTAATACTTTTTCGGCGTAGGTCAGTTGACGCCCTAGCTTTGTTCTCGCATTAGCCAACCTTTCTTCAAACGTGGAGTAAACATCTTCAATTAATTCAATGGGGGTTTTCGTGTAAACAGTCATAATTCCTCTATCTATGTTTCACTGCACGCAGCAACGTATCTACTTTTAAAGCAGTTTAAATCTATCGTAAATCGCCTCACTTGTGGCGGTGAGTCTTAAATTGTCGGCCAGCGTTTCGTTGCTTTTGCTGATTTGTCTAATTGAGTCTCGAGGCTCCAAGCCTTTCGCCAATCTCCCATATCGGGGGCTTGCAGCGTTGGAGTTTTCCCTGAGTGTTTTCGTTTCTGGGCAATCCACCAGTCATTGTTTTCTTCATCGGCTAACTCCGCAACTGCCTGCTCAATCTTTTTTGAGAAGGTCCTGCTGTTCTCCTTTTCACCTGGCCAAATCGGGGCACCAAATGTAACTTTTGTCGATGATCGCTTGGGCCACACTTTACCTTTACGAAGGATGTTGCCGGTTCCCGAGAGATGAATTGGAACAACTGGCGCATCACATTTTATTGAAAGGTATGCTGCTCCCGCGCGAAAGGGTTGCCCCCATCCATCAGGGGAGCGACCTCCCTCTGGGAATACCATGAAGGACCAGCCTCTTTTAATTAATGATGCAATCTGATCTGAGGATTCACGACTTACTTTGTTTCTTTCTACCGGAATAGCACCAATAAATAAAGCGGATAGAGAACCGCCAAATTTTGTTTTAAAAAAATAGTCAGCGGCAGCGCCAACGATGAGCCGCTTACGCCATTGAAAAGGAATAGAGGTTAGCAATAGGGGAGTATCGGCATGGCTATGGTGGTTTGCGACAAATATGATTGCCTGGCGTTTTTTCAGACCTTCAAGCCGGTCATAGCCGGTCCGTTGAGGACTAGCAATATAACTCATTAATGGTTTAGCAATCAGTTCGGTTGAGAGAAGCCTGACTGTCCTAGCTGGTAAGCGGCGAGCCCAAACAGTAGGGTAATCAGAACCAAGGTAAGTTTTTCGCTCGACAGGAGGAACGCCGTTCGGAGTACGAGCTGCTCGGTATGGAAATTGTGCTGATTTAATGTTCGCTATAGATCGTATTCGTTGAGGGGAATTCCCGACAGCTTTATAGATCTCTCGCGTCTTTCTCTGTATTTCCCGTTTGGTTAATTTCCTTGCCATGCTATGTCACATCTGCCATTAAAATAGGTGGGCTATGGTAGTGCGTAATGGTAGGACTAAACCCAACTGAATCTGACGCAATTTCAAATGCATCTTGCAGTGTAGTAGCTGATCTAAATCCCATCCTCCTCACAGCTTCTTGGTTCCCACCTACAATAATAACTTCTGAAAGGTGGTCCAGAGCGTGTGCACACCAGTACCACATATAAAAGGGGTGCACTCCATGGTAGGCATAAGAAGTTCGATACAAATGCCTATACCAATCATCTTCTGCAAATGATTTTTCATACTTTTGACTCATCACAGTAGGGTCTGTAGTTTCGCTAAGAACCCTCTCAAAAAAGTCAATATAGCTAGGGTGATGTACCGGATGGAACTCCCAAGGTGTCGGATGAGTCATGATCACTACTCCACCTTTTCTAACAAGAGGTTTGCCTTTGTACATGTTGAAGAAATACCCAAGCCCAAGGCAAGCGACCAGTATAGGATTCATCACGGAGTTCACGTTGTAAGGGCATATGTAAGGTAACCCCATGGTGAGAATATCCGTCTGTCCCTCAACTTGGACAAGATGCTGCTTATATACGTTTTCAGTGGTCACTTTGTGTACAGCTTCTACCTCGCCTGCTTGGACAGATGTAATTTCGTATGGTGAATACCATCCTTGAAAGGACTTTCGTTTTGATGCAGGCGACATTCTCTTCAGTCCAGCTTGCATGCCCAGAAATGACATGCGGTCTTTGAAAGTCCACTCCCACTCGCGCTTTTGAAGCATTGCGAGTGGTCCGTCATGTCCAAAGGTGTTGTTGTTTACTGTAGTTTCAATCTGGAAGATTTGAATGCCTGATTCTTTGAGGACCTTTCCTTGCCTCCAGTTAGATTTATGTAGTTCTGAATTCTCTTGGTCCATGAAACTTTTTGACTCAACCATTGTTTGAGGGTTGTGGTGGTGACGAAGTGCTGTATAACCGGACAGTCCGGTGGCAGTGCTTTTCCAACCTCCATCCATTGAAACCAGATTTATATTCACATATACAATCAAGTCGCTTTCTGCGGCTCTTTTGTTGATTTGGACTTCTTCTCCATGAGGCGTTGTTCCAATAACTACCATTCCGTCCGGGTCTTCCGCATCGTGGTTGTATATGGTTTCTGAGGGAGCAAATGCATCATAGACTCTGTCGCCAACTGCATGTCTCAGTTCTTGCTCGGTCATCCTTCTATGGAGAGCGAGGGCCGCTATCAAATGGACATCATCGACACCGGCTGCGGCAGCAGTGTCAAGAACTGCTTCAATAATCCTTTGCCTAATATCGGGTTTCCGCATAGGGGGAAGGGGAAGAGAGATGTCATCAAACGCTATTGTCAGCTTCATTCCAGATTTTAAAAGTGCAGAAAGCGGGGGGGAATCACCGAGTGGATTTTCTAGTGCATGACGAATAGAGGCGTTAGGGTTTGCAACTCCTGGTAGCGGTTCTGCTGGGTATACAACTCGAGATCGTCCCGCTGGAAGTTTCTCCATGCGGAATCCCTCGCCATGATGAAATAGAATAGGCGGTGTCGTCCTGTCGACATCTAATACAAGTCCTGGTCTTGGGTGTTTGCGTTGATTTTGTGGCATTTGTTATTCTTTCTTTGAGCCTAAGGGTAGGGTTTTCTTGGGGGAGCCTGAAATGGGTTGGAAATTCTCTACTAGCCAGCCTCTTCTTCTAGCAAGTGTTGCTAACTTCGTTTCTGGATTAACGGCAACCGGAAAACCAACAGCTTCGAGCATTGGAAGGTCACTTGTGGAGTCTGCATAAGCTATCGACTCTTTCAAATCAAGGTTGTTTTCGTCAGCGTAGCTTCGTAGAGCGGCTGCCCTAGTTTCGCCGATAGGTGGAACATGCGTCATCCGGCCTGAATATCTGCCGTTATTTATCTCAAGTGATGGTGCTAATATCTCGTCGAAGAGTGGCTTTAAGGGCTGCACAACGAAATCAAGTGCACCTGTTATCAATAATGTTCTGTGTCCTAAAGCTCTATGTTCGCGCACACGCCTAATTGCTGCTGGGAATGATTTCGCTAAAATAAATTCATTAAACATCTCAAGGGAGTCTTCATCGATTTGAAGGACAGGTGCGCCTTCATACTTCCGATAGAAATTTCTGAGAAAGTCTGTTCTGTCCCTTCGGTCCATCGCAAGCATCGATGGGGCTTCGAGAACAGTTTTTATAATGACTTTAAGTCGGTCTTGTGAAGAAAGTCGCTTTGTTGCTAAGTACCCCCAAGAGGAAACTACATTTGAGGCTATGAGAGTATTTTCGAGATCAAATACAGCTAGTTGCCTGGAAGGGTCAAGAACTTGCTTGCGCAATCTATTGCCTCGTGAATCAGGTGGGGAGGATGATGGGGTTGTTTTGACTCGTCCTTGAGTGACTACTGTCGGCAGATGTATGTCATACACATATCTTCTCCAGTCGATAATGCGCGGGTCAAATGGAAAGGCACTTCTATCACTGTTGTCGAGTGAATCCCACAATTGAAGGAGATTTGACACGTCGTAGATTGCTTCGCATTCAACATATTTTCCATACAAAGTGATGTATTCCATGGCTTTGTCTAATTCGTTGCGTTTCTCTTCTAAGTCGGCCACTACCATTGCTTGGTTTCCTCTAATAGGGAGTTTGTGAAGTCCATTTTCGGCGACTTGAAGGATGCGCTTTGCCCTTGTCAATTGCGTCACTACGCGTCCACGTCCTGGAAATTCCCATTTTGAGGGAGTTATGGGCTGGTTCTTCTCATCAAGAATTGGGAAGTTTCCAAAGAATTCGTGGACGTAATCAGCCAAGGTGCCGATTTTTATTGGATTACAGGCACCACTGGCAACTTGAACCACAAACGGATCGGAGGGTTTCTCTTGGGCTGCGACGGCTACGATCGCAGACGCAACAAGGTCAACGGGAATCACGTCAACTATACCTTCGGGTATTCCAGGGAATTCCCTGAGGGTTCCTTTGCCGAAATTTAAAATAATAGGTTCAGCCATCCTGAAACCTCTTATCCAACCCGACTTAGGTTCACCCCATGATGATTCGATGATTGAAGGCCGCACTATTGATAATGGTATGTCACCACGAACTTCTTGAACTGCTTGTTCCGCCATGGCTTTAGTAAAAGCGTAGGCGTCTGGAAAGCCAAGTGAGGTGGCTCTTTCCCTTCCAGCTTCTACCATTTTATCTTTAACCCATCGTTCACGAATCTGCTCGGTTTTGGTGGCTATTAACGAAATTCCTGGCGCACCTAATTCGCTCTTTGCTTCAGCTCGGAACTTTTCGAGATTTTCGCTTCTTCTGCTGTCGTCTTCTGTGTACGACCTGGTCCTTCGCGCTGCCTCAGTTTCTTCTCGCCAGTTTAACGGAACGTAGAACGGACTCTGTGAAAGAGGCTTTTCATGTGCAGTCCCTTTTCTATTTCCAGCCACGTAACACGTGCTTACCATCACTAGGTGAGGCTCGACGTCAAGGCTCTGTAACGTCTCCACTAAACGGATAGGGCCCATAAGGTTAACTTCCGCCGCTCGGTCCAATGGTTCATCGAAACTTACAGCTGCGGCACTATGAATTACGATGTCACATTCGCTAAGTTCCTGAAGTCCAGCGTTGTCAAGCCCTAAATTATTTAATGAAATGTCTGCGGATAATGCTTTCACTGTCTTATTGGTTAAGTTATCGAAACCTTCTTCACCTAGCGCTTCTCTCAACTGATCAAATGCGTCATTTCGTAGGATGTCTCTCTCAAGACGCTTTGATGCTGATCGCTTACCAGATGGTCGTATCAAAAGTCGCAGCTGGACATCATCAATTTCGCGAAGTAGAAGTTCTACTAGGGCAGTTCCAAGGAATCCGGTTGATCCGGTTATGGCTATCTTTTTGCCGCGAAGCGATTCCTTTATCACACTCTATTTCTACCACTTGGTAGGCAATGGTACAATCCAATCGTGAAGACTTCAGATCGAATCTTGAAAAGAGCCACGGTGGCATTTGGTGAATCTGGTTATGATTCAACCAGCCTTGACGATCTCGCGAGATCTTTAGATATTCGAAAGCAATCTATTCTTTATCATTATGCTTCGAAAGAACTATTGCTTGAGGCATGTGTGAGGCAAGCCATTACGGATTTGTCGATAGCTCTTGATGAGGCGATACGCAAAAGTTCTCATGGGTGGGAGAGAGTTGAGTCTATAGTGAAGCGAGTATTTCGCTTAGCGAATAACCGACCTGAATTATTGGGACTGCTCAGAGAGGTGACTCGTCTGGGTCCCCCAATATTAACGTATGCGGTTGATGGAATAAGGCCTCTTCTTGACGGTGCAACAATGTGGCTAACCGAGGAGATGAAAGCAGGAAGAGTCAGGAAGTCAGATCCAGAGTTGCTGGTGCTTTCGGCGTATTCAACGATTATGGGAGCAGCTACAGAGGTTAAGTTGTTTGAGGCATTAGGAGAAGAATCAACAATACGAGATGTCGCAATCAGGCGTAAAGAGTTGCTTAGGTTCTTGAAAATTGCTCTTATTCCTTGAATCTCTTCTGATGAGGATCGCTTAGTAGGTAATTTACGAGCACCTCGTACGGTATTCCGGTTGCGCTCCAAAGCTTTGGATACATAGAAATTGGGGTGAATCCGGGCATGGTATTTACTTCGTTAACTAACCATTCCTTATCTGATTCCTTGTAAAAGAAATCAACTCTCGCAAGACCTCGGCAGTTCAATAATTTAAATACTTTTTTTGCAAGGTCTTGGACTTTTAGTATTTCGTCATCTGTTAATGGGGCTGGTATATGAAGAGTCGCACCGTCTTCATATTTATCTTCGTAATCATAAAAGTCTGCGCCTGGGGTGATCTCTCCCGGCAAAGATGCCATCGGCTCTCCGTCTTCGAGAATTGCTACTTCGATTTCTCGTCCGTGGATTGCTTCTTCAACTATTATCCACTCATCGTATTGTGCTGCTTCTGAAAGTGCTTTGTTTATATTCTTTCGGTCGGTAACCTTTGAGATTCCAATGGAAGATCCCATATTTGCCGGTTTGACAAATAAGTCACCATCTAGATCTATGGATTGTTCCTTCAGATCAGCTATTGAGCTCTTATGAATACTTACCCATTTAGTTTGTGGCACGTTGTGTGCCTGTAGAAGTTCTTTGGATTTTATTTTATTCATGCATAGTGCTGAAGATAGAACTCCACTCCCAATGTAGGTAATGTCAAAGAGCTCAAGAAATCCTTGTATGGTGCCGTCTTCGCCATTTGGTCCATGAAGGACTGGGAAGACGATTAGTTCCATCGAATTAAATGCCGATAGGTACTCAACGGGATTTATTTGGAGCCCCTCAATTGGGAGAGGCCGATCAAGACTGGATTGATCCTGCGTTGAAAGATCACGTTTGAACTCATACCAAACCCCAGATTTATCGATAGCTACCAAATGAGTTTCGTACCTTCTGAGGTCTATAGCCTTGACTACATGAAGTGCCGACGTGCGCGAGACGTCATGTTCCGGTGAATTACCTCCATATAGGATAACTACATCAGGTCGTGCCTCTGGATCTTCATTAGTTAAGCTCACGCCTTTAGCGTATCGTTTTCTGAGAGAAGAAAAGATATGATCGCTGGCCAAGCCTGTTTATCTTGTATGAGGAAGAGATGGCCGCCTTCAAAGATCTGCAGTTGCGAATTCTTAATCAATCTATGCATCTCTAATAGATTTTTAAGGGGTGCAATATCGTCATATCTCCCCCCAACAATCAATGTTTGATGAGAGATATCCCTCAAACTATTTACACAGTCGTGTTCTGATCGAGCTTCAAGTTGGCGAGTTAGACCATCGGTTACCAAATTGGGGAACAGTTTTGTGCTCTTATTCAACACATCTTTGATCATATTCAAGGTCGGGAGATCATCATTGGAGCTTTTGTACCGTGAATCTAGTATTTGTAGCCATGATTCGACTTTATTGGATGAGTCCAGGAGTATTTCTCGCAAATCAAATGACGAGAAATGTTCTCCGCCGGGTGATGTGCAAGCAAGGACTAATTTCTTTACCTTGCTTGGGTATCGCGTTACTAAGTGTTGGGCGACCATTCCTCCAAAGGAAATGCCGATTACGTTGATTCGATCTATTTCAAGGTTATCCAAAAGAGATGCTGCATCATCGGCATAATCTCCCATAGTGTAAGTGCCTTTAGGGCTTGCTGTTTGCCCTAGTCCGCGTTGGTCATAACGTAATACTTGGAAACCTTCGAAAGTGGGATAATCCGGTCGCGGGTTTCGAAGATCTGCTCCAGTCCCGCTTATGATAAGCAATGGTGTCCCATTGCCTTCTATTTCGTAATGTAGCTGGATGCCGTTTACGTTAATGAATGGCATCCAGCTACATTAATACGAGCTTGTTCTTAGACGAAAGCTGAGGCAAAAACGAGTGACACAATTGTCATGACTTTGAGGAGAATATTCATTGCCGGTCCTGAAGTATCCTTAAATGGATCACCAACAGTGTCTCCAACAACAGCTGCTTTATGAGGATCTGAGCCTTTCCCTCCGTGGTTGCCAGCTTCAATGTATTTCTTAGCGTTATCCCATGCGCCTCCGGCATTGGCCATGAATATCGCTAAAGCAAATCCGGTTACAAGCGCTCCAGCTAGAAGACCGCCTAATGCGTCTATATCAATAAATCCGACAACTAACGGAACGACAACGGCTAGGGAGCCAGGGATAACCATTTCTTTGAGTGAAGCTTCCGTCGAGATTGCAACGCATCTAGCTGAGTCAGGGGTGACTCCTTCCTTTCCTTCACGTAGCCCGGGAACTTCACGGAATTGTCGCCGAACCTCTTCAATCATTGCCGTAGCAGCACGACCAACCGCATCAATTGTTAGTGCGGCAAAGAGGAAAGGAAGACCAGCACCTAAGAATAATCCGATGAAGACATCAACTTCACCTACGTTTAGGGTTAGCGAACCGCCGGCTTGCTGAACCGCTAGTTCGAAGCTCTTGAACAGAGCAAGCGCTGTGAGAGCAGCAGATCCAACAGCAAAACCTTTTGCGATTGCAGCTGTTGTGTTTCCGAGGGAGTCTAAAGCGTCTGTGACTTCTCGAACTGATGGATCAAGTTCAGCCATTTCGGCTATGCCTCCAGCGTTGTCAGCAATTGGTCCATATGCGTCCACTGATACGACTGCTCCAGTGGTAGCTAGCATTCCTATAGCAGCGACTGCTATGCCATATATTCCATTTCCTAGCGTTTCTTCTCCTCCCCAATAAGCAATGCCTATACCAGCTAGTACTAGAACCACGGAGGCTGCGACGGAAACCATGCCCGCACTTATTCCGCTTAGAACGGTTGTTGCTGGTCCTGTTTCAGATTGCGCAGCGATTTTCTTAACTGGGGCAAAGTGATCAGAGGTGTAGAATTCAGCTGTTTTTCCAAGTGCCCATCCTACGATAAGGCCTCCGATTACTGAGATAGCTAGACCTATTGGGTTTCCTTCTGCTGAGTCAAATAACCAGAATGATATTCCTATGGTTCCGACTATTGTGAGCCCCATAGCTACGTTGGTTCCTCTATGCAATGCATGGCTTAGGGCCTTGGAGTCAGTTGAGTCACCGCCCTTGACTAGGAAGGAACCGAGTATTGAAGCGATCATACCAACAAGTGCAATAGCCATAGGGAACATTAGTTGTCCAATTACACCTGATGAAGTTGCGTCGGCCGCCTCTAGTCCGCCCGTTACTGCAAAAGCTGTAAGGGCAACCGGCGCTATTATCGATCCTGCATAGGACTCAAACAAGTCGGCACCCATTCCTGCAACGTCACCTACATTATCGCCAACATTGTCAGCAATTGTGGCAGGATTGCGGGGGTCGTCCTCAGGAATCCCAGCCTCGACTTTTCCAACAAGATCCGCTCCCACATCCGCAGCCTTAGTGTAGATGCCTCCACCAACTCGAGAGAAGAGGGCAATTGATGATGCCCCCAACCCGTAGGCAGTAACAATTTCAAAGGCATCGTCTACTTCAAGCCAAATAACGAATAAGAGGTACACGAACATCAGACCAAGAAGAGCCAATCCCGCCACTGAAAACCCCATTACAGCTCCACCTCTGTATGCGACTGGCAAAGCTTTTGCTGGTCCTTCTTTTGCAGCTTCTGTTGTTCGTGCATTAGCCATAGTGGCTACAGTCATACCGATATAGCCCGCCGAAGCAGATAGTATTGCCCCGATAATGTACGAAACAGAAGCAAGAGGGGCAATAACAATTGCCAACAAGATAACCATTGCGATGACGAAGAATGACACCCACGTGTATTCTTGCCGAAGGAAGGCCTTCGCTCCCTTCTGGATTTCGGTCATTAGGAAGACCATTCGGTCATTTCCTGGGGGTGCTGCCTTAACTGTTGAGAAAAAATATGATGCCAATGCCAATGCGGCAAGGGCGCTTACTAAAGCTAGGTAGGGGATTGATTCCAATGTTGCTCCTCTTAACTGGGTAAAAGAGTTATTAGCTCTCTTACAAGTACAATCGGGAAGTCTATATGGAAGCAGAAGCTTTGGTAAGTATTTCAAGTAATTTGTGGTGAAAGTAAAGTATTTTTTTGAAGTATCTATGATTTCTAGGCAGAAAACTGTTACCAAATAGAAGTGAACATAGTTGTAATCGGGGCTGGGGAAGTAGGAGCATATATCACACGGCTGCTTACTGACCCCAAACATCAAACGCAGAATATGAATGTTTCAGTTATTGACCCTGACACGGATCGAATTAAACAACTGGATGGTGTTCTGGATGCAACCATGGTCAAAGGCAGCGGAAGCCACCCAGAAGTGCTTGAAATGGCAGGTATTGATGAGGCAGATCTTTTAGTAGCAGTCTCATCAAATGACGAAGTTAATTTATTAGCTAATCTTTATGCCCGTAATAGGGGAGTAGAGAAATCAATAATCCGAATTGAAGCTGATGAAATTAAAGCCTCCTCCAAAGAAGAGCCCTGGTTCTTGGGCGGCGAACAACCCGACCTTATTTTTGACCCTGATGAAGATACCGCGCGTGAGATATCCGAACTACTTGATTCATGGGGCGCAGACGAAATTGCAACGTTGGGGGGAGGCCAAGTTGTAGTTATCGGTGTAACAGTCACTGCTGAAGCTGACTTTTCTGGGAAGACTCTCTCTCAGATAGGGGCTGAATATGAACCCGACTGGAGCTTCTTAGTAGCAGCGCTGCGTCGTGAAGGGGAAGCTAAAATTCCGCGCTCTGAAGAAACTCTTCAAGCAGGGGACCACATCTGGCTTGTGATTAAAAGAAGTGAAAAGAGTAAAGTGCTTGAAACTCTGGGATTTAAACGTAAGAAACATAAACGGATTCTTCTTTTGGGAGGAGGCCGAACCGGAGAGTTCTTAGCGAGAAGACTGGTAAAAATGAAGTTTCGCGAGGTTACGTTAGTGGAATCTGATTCGGCCAGAGCAGAAGAATTAGCTGAGAAACTTGATGGAGTGGATATTAGAAAAGGAGATATCACTGATGCGCAGTTCATTTCTGAAATTGATGCTGGTAAATATGATGCTGCCGTAGCACTCACTGGTAAAGATGAGGCTAACGTTCTCTCCTGCATGTACGCGAAATCTCTAGGTACTGACCGGACTATAGCGATCCTTCACAAGCTGAAACTGATGGACGTTCTTGATTTCGCAGATGTCGATTCAACGCTCTCACCAGTTACGGCAAGTGCAAATCGAGTTCTCAGATATGTACATGATGTAAAAGATGTGGCAACCTTCTTGGGTGTTGATCAGGATTTTGAGGTAGTCGAACTTAAGGTTGGTGCAGAGAGCAGAGCTGTTGAAAAGAAGGTGAGTGAGCTTAAGCTGCCAAGAGATGTGCTGATAGGGGCTTTAATTCGCAATGATGAGCCCTCTATCGTGAGAGGGTCAACTCAACTGCAGGCTGATGACACTGTACTGCTGATAGCCCCTCCTGAACAGGTTGATGCTGTTCGGAAAGACTATTTTATTTCAGAATCTTCCGAACTTTAGTTTGCAGTGTCATTGAGTTTCCCAATGCGCATAGCCAGAGTAAAATTAACCAAGATGCCCAACTTGAAAAATCCTCATGGGTTAGGAAGCAATTTCGGTTCTTTAGTTTTTGCATCTATCACACTAGGCGCTGTCTCAATTGTTTCAGGTTTCGCAGGTTATCCTTCTGGTGCTGGTGGAAGGGTCTCTTTGGTCCTAGTCATTGTGGGGTTTTTTCTATCCTTGTTTGCTGCGCTCAATTTTAAAGGTTTAAAAACATTTGAGCTTAATAACCCATCGGAAGTCTTTTCCTTTAGCTTCTATTTCTTCTTAAGTTTCATACTCTTGCAATCAGTTATGCTGATAGCCTCCGGTGTAGTCAGCACAGTCGATGTGGCTATTCTTGAATCGACATCTGGAATAACTACAACAGCAATTTCAACCCTTAACCCAGAGTCTTTATCTACATCAGTTAATGTTTTTAGATCATTAACACAGTGGGTGGGAGGCTTAGTCGCCCTTTTCCTAGTTTTTGTAGCTACTCCAATAACTTCGAGCGGGGATAATCCATCTGCGGCTTACGGGCCCAAAATATTCTCCCGAAAACCAGTAAAACGTATACAGGAAATCAGCATTCTTTATAGCGGTCTCACATTATGCGTATTCGCTGCCCTAAATATTGCAGGAATGGGATTTTTTGATTCCTTTGCGCACTCGTTAACTGCTTCCTCCACGGGGGGCTTTAGTACAAAGGCTTCATCCATAGCTTTTTTTGAGTCAGGGCCCATTGAGTGGGTTCTGATATGCGCAATGTTTTTAGGAGGCTTAAATCTTGGGATTATTTGGTGGATCGGCAGAAGGAAGATCCGCAATATTAAATCGAACAATGAATTGCGTCTCTACTTACTAATGTTCTTCGGTGGGGTAGTACTTTTTTGGCTAAAGGGAGACTTTATAGGTTCCTTCAGTTATCAAGTGCGGGATGCGTCTTTTAAGGTTGCATCACTCTTGAGCACAACTGGTTTCGTCAATAAAGATTGGGAATTTTCATCTGGGATAAGCGCTATTGCGTTATTGCTTCTTGCCACAGGTGGAATGGCTGGGTCACCAGGTAGTGGCTTTGGAGTTCATCGGCTCATTGCATTGATTAAATACTTGCGCAGAGAGTTGACGCGAAAATACAACCGGCAAGCGATCAGGAAAATCAAAGTTAGTGGTGAAGTAGTGAATGAGCGGGAACTCGACAAACTTCAGGGATATACAGCCATCTTTATATTTATTATTGCGATGGGCTCATTCTTGATTTCGCTCGATAACGAGTCACTACGAATTGAAGATTCGATAGCTGTTTCATTATCAGCATTCGTCACTGGAGGGCCCCCAATAACTGAAGCTACATTAGCGACCGAGTATGGGATCCTAGGGAATTTCACACTTAGTGTTCTGATGTTAGTAGGCCGCCTGTCGATACTTCCTGCCGCATATATGATTTTGAAATTATCACAGTCAATCAAATTGAATTTACGCGGATTCGTTTCTAGCAAGAGGTCGAGCGATGAAATTCTCTAGACGGTTTTTCCTTGAGGGAGTATTCGAGTCAGCAACGATAAATATAATTGGGTTGACTCTTCTTTTCTTGACGCCGGGATTGGTCATTTCTGGATTAATCGAGTGGGTATCTGCTGATTCGCACAATGAATTTTCTTTATTCGCCACTGCTGTAATTGCTGCATTCTTAGGTTTATCGCTTAGGGCTGTCACATCAATTGCAGATGACTCAATGGATAGGCCTAAAGCTATTTTCTCAGTAGTTGCGTGGAGTTGGGTTGGATGTGTTTTGATTGGAATGCTCCCGTATCTTTTTTCTGGCGTTTTCCCTTGGTCGCGAATTGATAATGCCTTGTTTGAAACAATTGCTGGATTCTCGACCACTGGATCAACAGTCCTACAGGATATTGAAGCCAATAGCAGAGGTATTTTATTTTGGCGTCAACTTACGCAATGGTATGGAGGGATGGGGATCATTGTGCTGGCAGTGACTGTCTTGCCAAGTTTAGGAGTGGGTGGACTTCAGCTAATGACTGCGGAGTCCCCAGGTCATGAATCAGATAAGTTGCGTGCACGATCTATTGATACAGCTAAATCACTTTGGCTTGTGTATTTCGGAGTGACGATCACGATTGCATTACTCCTTTGGGCTACCCCAAATGTGGGCCTTTATGATGCTGTAGCTCATGGGCTTTCAACCGCAGCTAGCGGAGGATTCTCAACAAAGAATGGTTCGATAGGAAGTTTTGATTCTTACATTGTTGAGTTAATCATCGTATTCGGAATGTTTGTCGCAGCAATGAACTACAACCTTCAGTATAAATTCTGGAAGAGTAAGGGTAATTTTCGAGTTTTTACCCGCTCTTCAGAATGGAAGCTGTACGTCAGGATTACGTTGTCGTTTATCGGAGTGATATTCCTTATGAATTGGTTAATGGATTCGGTTGATGTCGGTACAGCTTTCCGCGATTCATTATTTAACGTAGTTACCCTTGCAAGTAGTACAGGGTTTGGGAATGTTCGACCTGATGGAATAGGCAATTTTGTTTTATGGGGGACGGCAAGTCAATTATTGCTTCTATTTCTAATGACAGTTGGAGGTACGTTTGGCTCCACAGCTGGAGGGATGAAAATTTTTCGAATGCAAATCGGCTTCAAGGCTCTTTCAAGAGAGTTGAAATTGATTCGAAGACCCAGTGGGGAATACCCAATAAAGGTTGGTAAAGAAAAGATTGAAGAAAAAGTTGTGGCCTCAATACTAGGATTCATTGCTTTATTCATTTCTTTAGTCATAATCGGGACCGTTTCATTAACGTTCTTTTTCAACGAAGATTTAGTAACAGCCCTCAGCGGATCAATTTCGGCAATGAGCAATATGGGGCCGGCTCTAGGAGAAGCTGGACCAACATCGAATTTTCTAGAATTTGAGAGAGGTAGCCGCTCAATCATTGCGATACTGATGATTATCGGACGGCTTGAGATCTACGCTGTTCTTCTTATGTTTCTATCACTTGTCGACAGATTAAAAGTTAGGTAATCAGCTTTCAAAAAAATTAAATAAAAAGTTTTCAAGGGCCAACACGTCGCTTTCGCCACACAACTCCCGTGTGGAGTGCATAGATAATTGTGGTACGCCAAGATCAATCGTGTTGATGCCTAAATTCGCAGAGCTAATGGGTCCGATAGTCGATCCACAGGCAAGGTCACTTCTATTGCTAAACAATTGGTAGGGGATAGTATTGCTCTCGCAGATATTCTGCGCAGTTGCCTGTCCGATTGCATTCGTTGCATACCGTTCGTTGCTATTCCGTTTAATGGCTATCCCAGCGTTCATTCGGATTTCGTGGTCTAAATCATGTTTTTCAAGATAATTAGGATGAGTTGCATGGGCGCCATCAGCAGAGACCAACGTTGATTTAGCCAGGGCCTCTGATTGATCAATGCCTTTGAAGATCCGGTGAATTAACAACGGTAACAGGTTCCCAGCTGCGCCTGCAGCAGACGTACTACCTACCTCCTCATGGTTAAATAGGCAGAGGATCGGCATTCTTTTAAATTGTTTATCTGAGGCACTCTTGGTGAAAGATGATAAGGCAGCGTAACAAGATATGAGGTTATCAATGCGGGCTGAAGCTATCCATTGTTTGTCAGCGCCAACAAAGCTTGCCTTCTGGAGGTCATGGAGCATCAAATCCCAAGACTGGATACGTTGGCGATCAATTCCAGCGGCAGACGAAATGAAATCAATAAGATTCGCAGTATCTGAAGAAGTATCATTCCAAATAGGTCGAAGGTGTTGTTGGGGATTAAGGATCAGCCCGTTTTCGTTGACAGATCTATTTAAGTGGATTGCAAGTTGGGGAATCTTCGCAAGTGGTTCATTGATCTGCACTAAGTTTTCTTCGATCACTCCACCTGTTGAAAGTGTGATGAGGCGACCAGAAATTCCTAGATCTCTATCAAGCCAACTATTGAGTAAAGCGCCACCATAGACTTCTACACCAAATTGAGATAAGCCAACTTGATCACCCTTCAGAACAGGCTTTAAACGAAGATTTGGGCTATCCGTATGCGCTGCGACGATAGCTAATCCATTCGATGCTTCCTTCAAGTTCCGAAAGTACCATGCAGCTATACTCCCATCACGCTCAATAAAATAGCCGCCCGCTGATAACTCCCAAGGTGTCTGCTCGTCCAATTGCGTAAAGTCTGCTTCGAGTAAATATTCTCGAACGTTCTGAACAGCATGGTAGGGAGAAGTAGAAGTATTTAAAAATTTGAACAACTCATTGTCGTTATCTCGTAAGGTATTCACCTAAACAGCATGCCTTTAATAATTGTCAACAGCTACTTGCGTATTTCGACTAGTTAAAACTTTGTTAGAATTGATAAGCTATAACTAGCTGGGTCAACGTCGCCTCACGCTGTCCTAGTCGTACAGCACCAAAGGAAACGTGTGAAAAGTAATATCAATCCAGATTTGCCTATAGAACAGGGCCTCTATAACCCTGCATTCGAACATGATTCCTGCGGTGTTAACTTCATAGCGGACTTAAAGGGGCGAGCAACTCACGAAATAGTGTCCTCTGGAATTGCCGCCCTATGTCAGTTACAACATCGAGGTGCATTAGGGGCAGAGAAGAACACGGGAGATGGTGCTGGAATCCTCATACAGATTCCCGATAAATTCTTAAGAGAAGTCGTAGATTTTGAGCTTCCGCCAAAGGGGCACTACGCAACTGGTATAGCATTTATGCCTCAAGATGACAGTAAATGTGATTTGGCAATCAATCAAACCGAAGCAATCGCATCAGATTTAAATTTAGAAGTGCTAGGTTGGCGAGAAGTCCCAGTTGACAGCTCTTTCCTAGGAAGTGGCGCACTCGGAACAATGCCGAAGTTCTTGCAACTATTTATTTCCGCGACTTCGGTGGATGGACATTTGCTTGATGGGATAGCCCTTGACAGACGTGCATACATCCTTCGTAAACGTTGCGAAAATGAAATCGTATTTGAACATATAGATGTGGCTACCCAAGGGATGGGCGGAATGTCTAAAACACACCAAGGTGTCTATTTCCCGAGCCTCTCTTCAAGAACATTTGTCTACAAGGGAATGCTAACAACTCCGCAGCTAGGGGATTTCTACCGAGACCTCAAAGACCCGAGAGTAGAAAGCGCACTAGCATTGGTGCACTCAAGATTTTCCACGAACACCTTTCCATCATGGCCACTCGCTCATCCTTATCGATTTGTCGCTCACAATGGAGAAATCAACACAGTTCAAGGAAATAGAAACTGGATGCGTGCACGCGAAGCATTAATGCAGTCAGATCTTCTGGATACTGAACTGGAGAGCTTATTTCCAATTTGTACTCCCGGCGCATCTGACACGGCCGCATTTGACGAATGCCTAGAGCTGCTGGTGCTAGCCGGCTACCCATTACAAGAAGCAGTTCTAATGATGATCCCTGAGCCTTGGGAGAATCATGAAAGCATGGACCAGTCCTTAAAGGATTTCTACAAATATCAGTCTGCCAGGATGGAACCATGGGATGGGCCTGCATCAATAATATTTACTGACGGCACAGTAGTTGGCGCTGTGTTAGACAGGAACGGGCTTCGTCCATCAAGATATTGGGTTACAGATGATGATCTCGTAATTATGGCATCTGAAGTTGGAGTAGTTGATGTAGCCCCTGAAAAGATAATCGAAAAAGGGCGACTGCAGCCTGGAAAAATGTTCTTCATTGACACAATTGAAGGACGAATTGTAAGAGACGAAGAGATTAAATCAAAGCTCGTCTCTCAACGCCCGTACGGATCATGGCTTAAAGAAAATCAGGTTGACCTAAGTGATTTGCCCGAACGACATGTCCCAAGACCCGAAGATAGTACCCTGCTCACGCGACAGAAACTATTTGGTTATACAAACGAAGAGATAAAGCTCTTATTATCTCCGATGTATCAGTTTGGAAAAGAAGCGATTGGCTCAATGGGTACAGACACTCCTGTAGCTGTGCTCTCTAGCAAGCCTAGGCTCATGTATGATTACTTTCAGCAGTTATTTGCTCAAGTAACTAATCCGCCTTTAGACGCAATCCGGGAAGAAATCGTCACATCTACCTGCGGGTGGTTAGGTCCAGAAAGAAACCTGTTAGATCCAACACCGGAATCTGCTCGCCGAATATTCATAAATCACCCAGTGCTCCTCAATACTGAGCTTATGAATATATTAGATATCGATGGTGAAATCAGTGGGCAGGATGGACTAGAGAATTTTAAATCGCAGATAATCCCCTGTGTATATGCAGTTGATGAAGGCGGGAGCGGTTTGCGGGCCGCCATTGAAAATATTCGCGCATTCGCAACACAAGCCATAAAGGACGGAAAGAATCTACTGGTACTTTCGGACCGAGGAGCCAGTGCTAGTCATGCACCGATACCAGCCCTCTTAGCCACAGCGGCAGTACACCATCACCTAGTAAGACAAAAATCGCGTTCCCAAGTGAGTTTGATAATCGAGACTGGCGAAATGCGCGAAATTCACCATCTTTGTCTTTTGCTCGGATACGGCGCAAATGCAGTAAATCCCTATCTTGCTTTTGAAACTATTACCGACCTTGTACAACGTCAAGAACAAGAGGTTGACCAAGGATTGACGACCGAAATGGCTCATGCAAATTATGTAAAGGCATGCGACAAAGGCGTTCTGAAAGTGATGTCAAAAATGGGGATTTCAACGGTCCGAAGTTATATCGGTTCACAAATTTTTGAATCAATAGGTTTAGGGCAATCGCTGATTCTAGATGCTTTCCCTGGCACCATGAGCAGGTTAGGTGGAGTCGGGTATGCACAACTAGCGGAAGAAATCAGATTACGACATCAAATCGCCTTTCCAAAAGTTCCTTCCCACAGAGCCCACCGAAACTTAATAGCCGGAGGGGAATATCAGTGGAGACGAGAAGGAGAATTTCACCTATTCAATCCTGAAACTATCTTTAAATTGCAGCATGCGACGCAAGAAAAACGGTATGACATATTCAAAGAATATACGAAGCGTGTTGATGAACAAGCAAGAGATCTAGCAACCCTCCGAGGATTATTTAAATTTAGGTCAGGAGTTAAGGACCCTATACCAATTAACGAAGTTGAACCTGCAAGTGAAATCATGAAAACATTTTCTACTGGCGCTATGTCGTATGGGTCAATCTCCGCTGAGGCTCATGAAACATTAGCAATAGCCATGAACCGAATAGGTGCTAAGTCAAATACTGGTGAGGGCGGCGAAGACTCCAAGAGATACACACCGGATGAAAATGGAGATCTCCGTCGATCGGCTATCAAACAAGCAGCTTCTGGAAGATTTGGAGTAACAAGCGAGTATTTAGTTAACGCTGACGATATTCAGATCAAAATGGCCCAAGGAGCCAAACCAGGAGAAGGTGGTCAGCTTCCGGGTCATAAAGTTTGGCCGTGGATCGCTGAAGTTCGTCATTCAACGCCAGGAGTTGATTTAATCTCACCTCCTCCGCATCATGACATATATTCGATTGAAGATTTAGCTCAGTTAATACATGATCTCAAAAATGCGAATCCCGAAGCTCGAGTCCACGTTAAGTTAGTCTCTGAGCTTGGCGTAGGAACTGTTGCGGCAGGAGTTTCAAAGGCTCATGCAGATGTAGTCTTAATATCAGGGCATGATGGGGGAACAGGGGCATCGCCTCTCACCTCTATCAAGCATGCTGGAACGCCTTGGGAACTAGGTCTCGCTGAGACTCAACAAACTCTCTTATTGAATAATTTACGTGACCGAATTGTTGTTCAATGTGACGGCCAGTTGAAAACGGGCAGAGATGTAATGATCGCTGCACTATTAGGAGCCGAAGAGTTTGGATTTGCAACAGCCCCACTTGTTGTTATGGGTTGTGTGATGATGCGAGTTTGCCATTTAGATACATGTCCAGTCGGTATTGCTACTCAAAATCCGGACCTAAGAGAAAAATTCGCTGGACAGGCCGACCATGTGGTCAATTTCATGGAATTTGTAGCAGAAGAAGTGAGAGAGCTCTTAGCTGCTTTGGGTTTCCGAACACTCAAAGAAGCAGTTGGAAGGGCTGAATGTCTCGATGTCACTGATGGTATTGAGCACTGGAAAGCTGAAGGACTCGATCTTTCTCCAATTCTTTATCAACCTCCGTTAAGTTCTGAGGCGGTTCGATATTGCAATGAGGAACAAGACCACGGTTTAGATCAAGCGCTAGATCAGACACTCATACAACTTTCTGAAGGAGCTTTAAGGCATGGGGACAAAGTCAACTTGGAGCTCCCCATTCGCAATGTGAACCGCACTGTAGGAACAATGCTTGGGTATCACTTGACAAAGAAGTGGGGTGGTGAGGGATTGCCAGATGACACGATTCAGGTGAAATTCAATGGCTCAGCCGGAAATAGTTTTGCAGCATTTGTACCAACGGGCATAACTTTGCGTCTAGAGGGTGACGCAAACGATTACGTAGGAAAAGGGTTAAGTGGAGGGCGCGTAATTTTGTATCCACCAAGTGAATCAACATTCAGGCCCGAAGAAAATGTTATAGCTGGAAACGTCCTACTATACGGGGCAACCTCTGGACAAATGTTCATTAGGGGACAAGTTGGTGAGCGTTTCGCCGTAAGGAATTCAGGGGCAACAGCAGTAGTCGAGGGCATCGGGGACCACGGATGCGAGTATATGACCGGTGGAAAAGTTATTGTTTTAGGTCCAACAGGAAGAAATTTCGCCGCTGGAATGTCCGGCGGAATTGCATATGTCTACGATCCGGATGGGACTTTCCCATCAAAAGTGAATTCTGAACTAGTTGATCTTGAAGATTTAGACGAGAACGATGCCTCCTTCATCAGAGAAACGTTAGCCATGCATAGTCTTGAAACATCTTCTTTAGTCGCCAAAGAAATAATTGATTCTTGGCCTAGGGCAAGTTCTAGCTTCGTTAAAGTTATGCCAAGGCACTATAAGAAGGTCCTAGAAGCAATGGCTAATGCAAAACAGTCAGGTACAGACGTGACCGCAGCTGTTATGTCGGTAACGACGAGCGAAAGGAAATAATGGGCGACCCACGGGGATTTATCCGTCATGGCAGAGAAATGCCTCAGCGTCGGCCTGTGCCGGTTCGTCTTCGTGATTGGAAAGAAGTCTATGAACCGTTCAGTAACGAGGCCCTACAAAAGCAGGCCTCTAGGTGCATGGATTGTGGTATACCCTTCTGCAATAATGGTTGCCCTCTAGGAAATCTAATACCAGATTGGAACGATTTGGTCTACAAAAATAACTGGCGAGAAGCTATTGATGCATTACATGCAACAAATAATTTTCCCGAATTTACAGGACGCTTATGCCCAGCGCCCTGTGAAGCAGCTTGTGTTCTAGGAATTCATGAAGACCCTGTCACTATCAAGCAAGTTGAAGTAGAGATCGTTGAAAGAGCTTGGAACGAAGGTTGGATAAAACCTGTTCTGGCTCATAAACGGACCGGTAAAAGTATCGCTGTAATAGGCTCAGGCCCCGCTGGTTTAGCAGCGGCTCAGCAACTATCACGTTCCGGCCACGACGTCACAGTCTTTGAGAAAAGTGACAGAATCGGTGGTCTTCTTCGTTATGGAATACCTGAATTTAAAATGGAAAAGCAATACATAGACCGAAGAATAAAACAAATGGAAGCTGAGGGAACAAAATTTGTTACAAACGTAAACGTTGGTACCGATATCAGCTATCAAGAAATCCAGTCTGACTACGATGCAGTTATCTTAGCCATAGGCTCCACGAACTGGAGAGATCTACCAATACCTGGTCGAGATTTTAATGGAATTTACCAAGCTATGGAATTCCTTGAACCAGCCAATCGAGTGCAGGAAGGAGATTATGAAGACCATCCCTTCTCAGCACTGGGCAAGGACGTAATCATAATCGGGGGTGGAGACACTGGCGCTGATTGCCTAGGAACGGTTCATCGCCATGGGGCTGCTTCTGTTAAACAATTTGAGATCATGCCAAAACCTCCCGAGGGCAGAGATCAGAGTACTCCTTGGCCAACATGGCCATTAATGATGCGTACATCATCTGCACATGAAGAGGGCGGAGAAAGAATCTACTCGATTAATACAACACAATTCCTTGGGGAGAATGGGGCAGTAACTGGACTAGAGACAATCCAAGTTAAAAGAGAAAATATTGATGGCAGGTTAGAATTCGTGGAAATCCCAGATACCACGGAAATCCATAAAGCTAATCTGGTGTGCCTTGCTATGGGCTTTGTTGGACCTGACTCATCTTCGCTGGTAACAGAACTGCAAGTAGAATTAGACACAAGAGGTAATATTGCCAGAGATGCTAATTGGATGACTAATATTGATGGATTATTCGTAGCAGGCGATGCAGGCAGGGGTCAAAGCCTTATCGTGTGGGCCATAGCTGAAGGACGATCTTGCGCCTCGGCAGTTGACAGTTGGTTGCAAGGAGTCTCTCAACTCCCAAGCCCTGTTACACCTAGCCTTCAGCAATTGCGGTAGTGATTACCACTGAGGCTCTGCGTCTATAAACTTTAATGCTGTTTCCATGAATGTGAAATTCTTAGGAGTCGCAAAGTGGTCAACACCTTTTAATTCTAAATATGTTGCATTCGGCAATGAGTCTAAAAGTTCTGTAGCTGGGGCGGCAAAATCGTTTTCTCCAATTACTACTAGAACAGGGCAATTAACTTCTCTCAATTGATCCACCGCAAGTGGCAACTGAGGAGAGTTAATGAGTTCTTGTATTGCTAATCGGTTAATATCGTCGGCTTCGGACAACTGGTTGAAATAACGTGATTCAGGGTTACTGGGATTAGGATTCCCTTCGATCCCATCACGAATATTTTTATATCTAGTTTTATCTATTGAGAAGAGGTTGTCTCCGATCCCAGATAGTACGAGTTTCCGAAAAGTATCAGGCTTCCTGCTAGCAACTGTGAGGAGTATCCGTGCGCCCAATGAAAAACCAATAGCATCTACAGGGGGCGTGGAAATGGAGCTTAAAACTGATTCGTAACATTTCTCGTAGGTCACATCACTTGCAGTGTGGTAATTAGCTCCGTGGCCCGGAAGGTCTGTAACAATTGACTCTCTGTTAGCGTCTTGGACTAAATCTAGCCAGCCGTTCTCACCCCAGGTGCGTGCCCCTGATGTCGCCAGCCCATGCACAAATAAAATTGATGGGAGCATATTCATAATTTGATACTAATAAATAAATGGAATTAAAAACACATTAGCCCCGAGTGATTTCTCATAGAGAAACCCCACGGGGCTGTGCAGTTTAACGTTTCCAAAGTCATCCCCTGAAGGACTTCTAAGGTTTGATCCGAACCTTTCGGTCTTT
>CEOC01091279.1_pt1 | contig 23679 bp, 22 predicted proteins | sample 356191 | NCBI WGS metagenome assembly CEOC01 (sample SAMEA2619952, study PRJEB7988) | marine metagenome | biome: marine biome (ENVO:00000447); feature: deep chlorophyll maximum layer (ENVO:xxxxxxxx); material: "saline water (ENVO:00002010), including plankton (ENVO:xxxxxxxx)" | depth 17 m
GTTTTACCTACGCGTACTCCCTCCACCGATTCGTGGCCGAGACTTTTCATTGCATGCTCGACCGCCGCTCCTTGTGGATCCAAGACCGTATTCTTGGGTGATACAAAAACAGTTACCTTCACTGGTAACCTTGAAACGATTCATACGGCTTTCTTTCAACCTTATTTTGCGCACGTTGGAAAAAACTTTGCGAATTACCTTTAATCCTGTGCCAAAGGATGAAAATTCGCATGCTCATCCAGTAATCTTTCCGAACCAACATGGGTATAAATTTGAGTCGTACCGATATCTGCATGCCCCAGCATCTCCTGAACCGAACGTACATCAGCCCCTCCCATTAAAAGATGAGTGGCAAAGGAATGCCGTAAACCGTGTGGACTCACTTTTTTTTCAATACCCGCTTTTTTTGCGTATTGTTTTACCAAAACCCAGACCATTTTTCGGGAAATGGCTTTGCCTCGCATACTTAAAAAGAGTTCTCCTCCGGTTCCTTCTTTAGTTAAAAAGGGGCGACCGCCATGCAAATAATTTCTGACGGCTTCGACCGCGAAACGACCAACGGGAACCACGCGCTCCTTCGCTCCCTTTCCAAATACACGGGCAAACCCCTCATCCGGATCAAACGCATTAACAGGAATCGTGCATATTTCAGAAACCCGTAATCCGCTTCCGTACATTAATTCGAGCAAAGCCCGATCTCTTTTCCCCAAGGGTGTGCTCAGATCAGGAGTTTCAAGGATTTTTTCAACTTCTGGAATAGTCAGACAATGAGGCAAGGTACGCCTTTTTTTAGGATTCCCCAAAAGATCGGTATGATTTTCACTCAGTTCACCCTCCCCCACAAAATAACGGATCATCATACGCAGTGCTGACAGCTTCCTCGCTAAACTGGTCACCGCATAACGGTCATCGGTTAAGGATGCCATCCACGAGGAGTAGTCATCAAGCTTGGCATCCTTCCAATGAGCAACACCCCGTTCATGCAAAAAGAGTGCACATTGATTTAAATCCGTTTCATAAGACTCGATCGTATTGGTCGATAGACCCTTTTCTAATTGCACCCAGGCAAGAAAACCATTGATCCAGGCCTCAAAGGCTGGAGGTGCCGCGAGACGGACTGATTGCTGAACCTCTTCCTCCATTCAAACCATCCTGCGTGGTTACTACTGGGGAGGTTCCACCGGTTTTAAATTCCCGGCAAAAAGCTTCCTGTAAATTCGATTAATCGGCGTTTTTAATCGGCTCACCATAAACTTCTGCTTACGCAGAGCACCATATCCATATCGATAACTAGCAGCCAAGCGCGGATAGGAAAAAAGAGCCTGACTCTCAAGCATACCTTTAAGTCTCTGCAGATAGAGCATGCCAACTTCCACATTCGTTTCCCATTCGAATGCCTGACGATAGTGGAGCTTCGTAACATCGGACCAGGCTGCCTCAGTCAACTGCATCATTCCTTTTGCCACAGAGGACTCCGCGTTGGCATCGAGGCTGCTCTCAGCATGACAAACGGCATAAACAAAGGTGGGTTCCAAGCCGTAACCGGGAGCTTCCTTTACAATTTTTTCCCACACCTGCTCTTCGGCAATATAGTTCGCATCCTTATCTAAAAGCTTGCACCCTCCTGACATTACAAGAAGCACAAGAATAAAAAACCAAATAAGCCTTCGGCAAAAATCTTCACATCCAACCATCGCAAAGTAAGAGTAATTCATATCTCTTGCCCTTGGCAAGAAACATTGGGAGAGAATCAAGCTTGGTGCGAAACAAAAAGAAAAACGAGAATAAGAAAAAGCACAAACAGGACAGTTAACCCAACGGGATAAACTCCCAATCTCACTCTTCTTTTCATCATTTGCTCACTCTTGGACCCCAAAAAGCCCGGATAGCCTAGCCCCCGAACAATCACTGAAACAAAGATGGCACAGTTTACTTGAGCCCCCTTGGCAAAAACGCAGACTTTATCGGTCAAGCCGGCAACCAATAAAGCATGTGCCAGATCATTTAATCCATTCCAGAAAAAAGCACCAAAACGAACGAAACCGCAGCCAAGTTTCCGGTATACCCAGTCCACATCAAGATTCACCGAAGGCATCTCCTTGGGATACTTCCCCCAAAGATTGAGTAAGATGAAGGTCAGGGCAGAAAACAGAAGAATTTCCAGTTGGGTGATCACATGAGTTCCGTCATAGGGATGATAGCCCATCGCTTCGTTGGGAAGCAAACTGTAGAGCCATTGAGGATTACAACCAAGGAACACGCAAAGAAAGGCGGAGATCGCCATAGCTACCAGCATGTGTCGAGGGGCTTCCTTTGTTCGAAGTCCAGAGTCTTTGGCAAAAAAAGCGAAGAATGGAACCTTAATCCCTGCCTTATGGAAAACTCCAGCCGAGGCGAAAAGTAAACAGATCCAGACCAGGGTATGTCCATGACGGGCCGTTTCCGTGATAATGATGGATTTACTGATAAAACCACTAAACAAAGGAAAAGCGGAAATTGAGGCAGCCCCGACAATGCAAAACCCGGTTGTCCAAGGCATAGACTTATACAATCCTCCCAAATGAGAAGCACGCACCTCTCCGGTCCTAAACATCACCGCCCCCATACTCATAAACAAGAGACCCTTATATATAACATGGGTAAAAGCGTGGGCAATCGCTCCGTCAATTGCCAGTTCTGTGCCTATCCCAATTCCAACCACCATAAACCCAATCTGGTTGATTTTACTGTAGCAAAGAACCCGCCTGAGATCATTTTCAATCACCGCATAGAAAATAGGAAATAAAGCCATTACCGCCCCTATGGTGATCAGTATTTCTGCTCCTGGAAACAACCTGGCCAACATGCAAACAGCACATTTTGTAGTGAAAGCACAAAGCCAGACCGGACCGGTGTGGGTGGCTTCAGCATAACCATCCTTTAACCACACATGCAATCCGGGGAAAGCTGCTTTGATTCCAATGGCCAATAAAATCAACTGGGCTCCCATATCTCCACTCTCCAAGGCATCAGTCAAAGAATGCAGTGCCAAGGCACTTACTCCTTCCCCGTGATATCGGAGAAGAATGCCGAACAAAAGAAGTAAACCCGATGAGATATGAAAAAACAGGTAGCGAAAACCTGAATCCTCGGCCATCTTGGTCTTTCGTCCCCAGATCTGAAAAACTGATGTGACCGCCAATCCTTCCCACCATAGGAAAAGGGACAGCATGTCCCCGGCAAAGGCAACCCCGACCGCAGATGCTGCATAGAACAAAGCCATGGACACCTGCCAGGGATCTCTAACATGAAAGGAATAAATTCCAGCGACCAGAGCTGCGATATGAAAAAGGTATCCAAACACCTTGGCCTGCTGATCGACGGATGCAGCTACTATTTCATATCCAAAAAGATGAAAAGTCGATACTCCCCCCAACTCCATTCCATAGAGATGAAACAGACCAAAAAGAGGAGCGAGAACAAGAACCGTTGAGGCAAACATTCCCCGTAAAAAAGCAGTGGCTAATCCACCAAGAAGCAAAGCGGTAGCTGGATGGGTACCAAGTTCGAAAGTTGCAGCTACGGTACTCATACTTACTTTTTCTCCCAGTAATCCTCAGATCGCATGAGGACTTTCTTTCCATTCCAAGATCGGATTATCTTAGAAAAATAAACAACCGCCAGGCCGGCACCAAAACCAAAAACACCATAAAAGGCAGGGAGCGTCTCCAATGAATAAAAGGGCTTTTCTTCGGCAAAAGCAGCATGCTTGTGCCATCCAAGACTGAAAATCAGATCGGTCAAAATGATCAAACCGCACAACCAGTAAAACCAACGAATCAGCTTTTTTCTATTCGAAGGTTCATCGAGCCAACCCTCGTCATCAAGTTTCATTTTTGAATTAGAATCTTTGCTCATGGTTGATAAATTTAAGGCGTTACTCCTGCAAGTTTAAGTAGTGCATCTGACCAGAAGAAAAGCGCAAAGCATCCAAGCGCAGTGAAGGCCAATGGAACAACACAGGGCCAGGGTGCTTCCTTGATTGATTCCTCTCCTTCCTCAGAATCCTCAGATCGGAAAAACGCCGTAACTGCGACCGGTAATAAATAAAAAACATTCAGCAAAGAACTGATTAATAAAACCGCCACGACCCACATGGCATCCCGGTCCAACGCACCCAATGCCAAGTACCATTTACTGATAAAGCCGCCCAATGGAGGTAAGCCGATAACGCTCAGTGAACCGATCATAAATGCACCCATGGTGATCGGCATCCGTCGACCAAGGCCACGCAACTGGCTAACATATTTCTTCCCGGTGGCCACAAAGATGGCTCCTGCACAGAAAAACAATGTGATTTTTCCACATGCATGCATCGCAATATGCAGGACGGCCCCACCCTGCCCCCGGTCCGTTGCAATCGCCGCACCCAGAATAATGTATCCCAACTGCCCAATCGTGGAAAAGGCCAGCCTACGCTTTAGGTTATCCTGCGAAAGGGCTATCAGAGAAGAGATAAGAATAGTGGCCGAAGCCAAAATCATTGCCCACTCCTCTCCACTGATTTTGGAGAGAACTTCCGTCCCATATATATCTGCATACACCCGATAAACGCAGAACACGCCTACCTTCACCACAGCCACAGCATGAAGCAAGGCAGAAACGGGGGTGGGTGCAACCATCGCTCCGGGCAACCAGGAATGGAAGGGCATCAACCCGGCCTTGGCAAAACCGTAAGTGAAGAGAAACAACAACACAATTTGAGTGGTCTCACTAAAATAACCGATCTTCCCGGTATCCGCCAAGAAGTCCATCGTCATCTGGCCACCGTCCAACCAAATGTAACACCAACTTAGTGCGGGCAGAAGTAGGCAGAGTGAAGTAAAAAGCAGGTAGCCGAGATAAGTACGCCCGCCCGTTCTTGCCTCCTTATCCTGCATATGCGTAACCAAAGGAAAAGTGGAAACGGAAAGCATCTCATAGAAAAAATAAATGGTCAGCAGATTCGCGGAAAAAGCTACGCCCATGGTGGCCGAAAGTGAAAGAGCGAAGAAAGAGTAGAAGCGTGTCTGGGCGTGCTCATGCAGTCCTCTCATATATCCGATGGAGTAGAGCGTGGTGGCAATCCAGAGAATGGATGCGACCAGGGCAAAGAGAAGGCCCGGTCCATCCACCCGGAGGAGCATTGGTACATATGAGAATATCTGCCAAATATGAAATTCAATAATACTCCCACCCAAGACGAGTGGTAACATCGAAAGCACAACCGCTACCTGTACCGAAGCCGCAGAAAAAGTAATGAGTTCACGCAGATTCGCCCGCTTTTCCCCTGCCAACATGATCCCGATCAGGCCAAACCAGGGAGCTATCAATGCCAACAATGGACGAATATCCTCAACGACGATTGGATCACTCATTTGTAAACCACCCCCGTTGGTAAATCGTAAGCCTGCAAAAAGGTCTCGATTTGATTAACCACCTCCTGATTGTAAACCCCAATAATAAGTACCGTGGAGGCAGCTATAAGCAAAGGTATCAGCATGACTAGAGGAGCCTCATCAAAACGGGTTTGTTCTTTGGTCAACCCAAGATCTCCATGCCCCTTACCCAAGTTTTTACCGCTCTCATCGACCGCCAAATGAATTCTTTCAATTAACCGGAAGAAAAGAATCACCATGACCATGGTCGAAAACATCAGCACAATCAAATATTCCCAGCGACCGGACACCATACCACCAGTTATCAAATACCACTTACTGAAGAATCCGCAGGTTGGGGGAAGTCCGATGATTGAAAAGCCACCAATAAAGAAGCCAATCATGGTCAGGGGCATTTTTGAAAACAACCCACGAAGCCCATCAAAATGGGTGGTCTTGCATTTGTGCAAGATGATACCCGCACCTAGGAAGAGACACAAGGTCATACAGGCATCACTGATGATGTGAAAGATCGAGCCAATCAACCCATAATAGTTGTAAATCCAGACCCCCCCGACCATGTAGCCAACTTCCGCAACAATCAGATAAGCCAGCATCCGCTTAATCTCCCTTTGCGAAAGGGCGAGAAAAGCTGCACAAACGATAGCGATAACTACTAACCATGGCATCCAGCTTACCCAAATGGTTGATTCGAATGAAAATTCCACCCCAAATACCGAGAGAACCATTCGGATCATCACATAGATCATCACTTTGGTAACTAATGGAGCGAGTAAGCAGGAAGTGGTAGTGGGAGCATTACAATACGCATTGGGAAGCCATGCATGAAATGGAAAGAAGGCCATCTTAATCAGAATGCCTACTCCGATGAGCACAAAGGCAACCTGCATGGTTGCAGACTCAGCGAGACCATTGGCTTCGATGACTTCACGAATACCCACCATATTTAAAGTACCTGTTTTAATATAGAGATAGCCCACGCCGAGCAGGTAAAGTGAGGCTCCGATGGTTCCCAGGATTAAATAATTATAGGTGGCCGCAGCTGCCCGGTTCGAACCCATGGCGATTAATCCATAGCCGGTAAGAGCTGCCACTTCGATCAACACATAGAGGTTGAATGCATCCCCAGTTAAGCAGATCCCGGCAAGTCCGGTTATTTGTAGCATCATCAGGGAGTAGTAAATCGCCTCTTTATTCGGTGTCTCCTTTTCGACATGAATTTTAGAATAGACCGTAACGAGCAAACCAACACCCAATACAATCAAGGCTATTAGGGAGGCTAAAAGATCTGCCCTGAATTCAATACCAACACCCCGCGGATATAAGTCTAAGGTCCATCCACCCAGAAGATATGAAATTTCATGATTCGGAGATGCCATCGCCTGTTTCAGGGTTTCCACACCGGCCCAAAGAGCACCGGCCATCGATAGCACGGATATGGGATAAGCGAGCTTTATGTTAACATAACGGGACAACGCGACGAATACCGACCCGAAGAGCGGAAAGATAAAAATCCATGCGATAGCGTTTTCCATCAACTCTTGGGCTTTGGTTTCGCCTTGGTGGCAGATGTTTTGGAAGGGGATTTTTTCGGTTGGGCTTTTTTCTTCCCCTTAGTTACGGAAGAAGGCTTGGCTGCCGTATTACTTTTGCTAACCGAACCCGCGGCGGCTTTTGCTTTGGCTTGCTGGGCCGACTTTCTTCTTTGGGCATTCCGTTTCTCTTTAACTATCGGAGATTGGCTCGCCCGTTCATCTGCCCTGTCTAGCTTATCAAGCAATTCATCTTCCTCAATTGTTCCATATCCCTGATAAATTCTTTGGGTCAAAGCCAAGGCAAGGCCTAGCGTGGCCACGCCCACCACAATCGCCGTCAGCATCAGCACATGAGGCAAGGGGTTAGCATATCCTTTCACGGTTTCCGGCTTCAGTTCAACGGGATGATAAGCATCCTGTTTTCCTGTTGCATTTTGCTCTGTAACTACCTTCGCATGACTGCCATGCGGATCATGTTCAGCCAGGTAAATGGGTATCGTCGCATCTTTCTTCACCGCAATCGAAACATAAAATAAAATGATCGCAGTCTGGAAAATGGACATTCCAATAAGTTTTTTAACGAGGTTCCTCTTGGCAAGCATCGCCCAAAGCCCAATCAAAAGCAAAACCACATAGATGCAGTAGTTTAACCGCTCTATAAATAACTCGCTGACCAGACTTCCTCCTTCCATCACTTAAAGAACAAAAGCATTACAGCCCTTGCTTGAGACGGCCCTCCGAAGCCAAGTTCGCGTACAACACAAACATGATTGCGGCGACGGTAAATCCCACACCAATCTCAACCCCGAGCATGGCATGGTATCGAGCCATTTCCCGGGAGACTGGCAATATTTTTTCCAGTTCTGCATAGTCGAGAAACTCTCCACCCAGCATCATTGAAAGCAGACCGATTCCACCATAAAGCACGATCCCCATCGCTGCCACGAACAGACACCTTTCGATCGGAAAACGCGACATCGCCTTTTCCAAGTCCCATGACAGGGCAATAAGAATAAAACTGGCACCCATGAGCACTCCACCCTGAAAACCACCTCCGGGGCTGACATGACCGTGGGCCAACACATAAAAAGCAAAGATTTGAATAACAGGTACGATCAGTCTCACCGTATTGGTGACAATCAGATCAGGTTCAGCCTCCACCTCATGATCTTTTCTTCTCGGGCGCCCCACTGAGGATCCCCGAAGAATTGCGATCACCGCCATCCCCGCAATAAACACCACCACCGTTTCAAACATAGTATCGAACCCTCGATAGTCTGCGAGGACTGCGGTCACCATATTTGGCACCTCCGTATCCACCCCGGTATTGGCGATAAAATGGCTCGAGACTGGAGACTTGGATGCAGGCGATTCCACATCCCCCCATTTGGGAAAATCCTGACCGGCCCATAAAAGCAGAACGCCTATGACAAACACGGGAATAAGGGAAAAAAGCTTCATCAGTCGTTCGATTTCCTCCGTAAGTGGAAAATTGTCGCAACCAGGACCACCGTACTAATTCCGGCACCTACCGTTGCCTCCGTAAAGGCCACATCCACGGCCCCCATTTCAGCCCAGAGCAGGCACATCAGAAAACTATAAACCCCAAAAACTACTGCGGAGACGAGTAGATCTTTTACCCATAGGGAAGTAACCGCTACCACCACCAGCAGGAGTAAAATAAATGTATTGAAAATTTCCAACCCCATTACTTCTTCTTTTTGTCCTTACGATTCGCCTTTTTCAGATCCTCTTCCGTCATAGGCATCTCATCATCTTCAAAAGCGGCTCGCATTAACGCATGTGAACTGGTTGGCGTGGTCAAATAAATAAAAAGGACAACCGCTAAGATTTTGAAAAGTACGAGCCAGCTCCCGATCGAAAAATCATCCATAGTGACCAAGCCGAACCCGCCTAGCATCAACATTGTGGAAAGAGTATCCCCTTTTCCGGCTGCATGCATCCGGGTGTAAAAATCCGGAAACCGCACCATACCCACTGCGGAACCCAAAAAGAACACCAACCCAAGAATTCCTAATACCCAACCAAGGATTTGAAGCAGCAGAAACCCATCGTTTCCACCCTCCACAGATACGGCTAAAGTATTAGTAAGAAAAGAATCCATGGTTACGCCTTGGCCCTCCTTTTTTCTTTTTCACGGGCTTCCATTTCTTTCAGTGAAATGGTCCGGTTCAGATATCTCGACACAATAATGGCTGCCACAAAGTTGAGAAGTGCATAGGTCAGGGCAAAATCCACAAACATTTCCACGCGCTCGTACAGAGTACCAATAATCACCAGTAATACCGCGGTCTTGGTTCCAATCACATTGACTCCCAGGATGCGGTCAAAACCGGTCGGGCCCTTGCAAATCCGATACATGACCGGAATCATTAGAACGAAAAGACTCGTTCCCATAACGATGGCAAACCACTCAGTCATTTTTGGGGTAAAACATCAGGTTCAAAAACTTCGGCCACTTTTCTTTCGATCCCTCCCGTTAACAGATCATCTTCCAGGAACTGACTCATAGTGTGAACATGGAAGACATCTCCTCTGATCAGCATAGTAATGGTTCCGGGAGTTAAAGTAATGGAATTAGCGAGTACAAACTTGGCAAAATCTGTCTTAAGATAAGTTTCGAAGGTTACCACCCGTGGAGACATTTCCTCATACCCCTCCTTGGTCATCGCTAATTTGAAAACATGCAGATTGGCCTTTACCACCTCCCAGGTAATCCAAGGCAGGTACTTAAGAAAGGCCCAGGCTTCCCGTAAGCGCTCGGATGCTCCCTTTTTTCTATCGTGATAGAGCAAGTCGTGCGAAATCCAGGTTACAACCACACATGAAATAACTCCCAACCCTAAATGAAACGCGTCAAACTTGCCCGAAAGGATTACCCAGTTGAGCAACAAAATTAAAAATATGACAATAGGATACAACGCTTGAAGTGATGGTTACATCACGATCAAAAGAGAAAATGAGTTGGGGGCAACCCCGAACGGAAAAAACCGACCTGCTTTTACGAGAATTAATCAGTCTCCAGACGCCGAGATCCATTTCTCGGCATTGTAATCATAGTAGGGCTTTATTATTTGTTCGGGTAATTGGCTAAAGTATAACCATCCCTCTGTTACGCCATCTTCTGCTTGCCGGTAAAGAAATGGAAAAGTATCCCGATTTGTCCAAATCCAACCTAGGCCAGGCTGAAAATACCAGCCATCCGTATGAGGTTTTTTTACATCTCTAACCAAATCAAGATAGGTAACGCTTGATAGATTTTCCAACGCAAGCTTAGCTTGTGCTTCGCCCAAGCCTGCAGCCTCCGCCTCAGCTCGTCCTGCGGTATACCCTAGGTCGTACGAAGCATTTTTCTCTGCATCCGTTAAAAAGTTAAATTTTTCGGGGTTTGCCTGTACATAGGCTACACCCGAATCATTTCCATCTGTAAAGCCTTGGGAATATGACGCATTCAAATCAGATTGCTGAAATACACCTGCATAATTTCCGGGATTGGCTTGAACCATAGCAATTCCGGCATCTTGGCCCGCCTGTTCGGCTGCATCTATTTCGGTTTGTGTGAAAAGAGAGTAACCACCGGGATTGGCTTGAACCAAAGCGATTCCGGCATCTTGGCCCGTTTGTTCGGCAGCATCCTTCTCTGCTTGGGTAAATAGAGAGTAATTACTTGGGTTTCCAGTAACCAAAGCAATTCCGGCAGTTTCACCCTCGGTTCTTGCGGTAGTTTCTTTTGTAAGAAAAAGCGATCGTAGGGCAGAATCATTGCCATCAAGATTGAGCCCTGCGGTGCTGTATTCCTCATAATCCGTAAACCCGTCCCCGTCGGTATCTATTTTGTTCTTGTCCGTATATATACTTAAGGATTCTTCGTAATTACTGAGCCCATCGTTGTCCGAATCACTCGTGTCTTGTCCAAAGGTAGCAGTAAAAGTGTAATCCCCTATTACATTAAAAGAATATGAACTCGTGCTTTCCGTAATGTCACCTGACCATGCACTAAAAATGTACCCATTGTTTGGGGAAGCAGAAATAGATGCAGAATCATTATATGCGAAGTGAGTATCATTTCCTGAGATCGTAGCTGTTCCATTGGTCGGAGTCGGGGAAATTTTCAAAACATAGGCTTTTGTCTTTGTATCCTGAAAGTCATTACTGTTCGAGGTGTTTCCGGTACCTAGTTGTCCATCAGCATTCAGACCAGATGTCAAAAGACTCCCGTCAGGCTTTAAAAGGAATGAATGAGAAGGTCCTGTCGCGACTGAAGCATTGGTTGAGTCAGGGATTTGGATCGATACATTCTTGTCGGAAGCTTGATCATCTCCAACACCTAATTGACCGACATTATCAGAACCCATGGCCCAAATGGTACCATTTTGTCTAACATAAAAGCTATGATTACCCCCGGCTATGACATCTGTAATCGTTCCTTCAATCCCAGGAACAAAAATGGGTCTATTTCGATCCCAAGTAGTCGAATCCCCAAGTTGTCCGTCGCTGTTTTCACCCATGGCCCATAGGTAATTATTTTTAACATAGAGACTGTGACTAGATCCTGCGGCAATTTTGGTAACGCCATTGGTTTCCACTTCATAAGGCGTGGAACGGTCGGCAGTATCTCCATCACCCAATTGGCCACTTGAATTTGAGCCCATAGCCCACAAACTACCATTGGATTTGAGAAATAAACTATGATCACCTCCACCGGCAATGTCAGTAACACCGCTTGCAAGAATTTGAACTGGTGTACTTTGATTAGTGGTATTTCCATTTCCCAATTGCCCACTTGCATTCAAACCCATCGCTAAAAGACTTCCATCGCTTTTCAAAATTAAGCTATGATTAGACCCTGCGGCAATTTGTGCGACCCCTGTTACCGCAACTGCACTTACTTTAACTGCTACAGGAGAGTTTCGGTTGTCCGTTGTCTCATCACCTAACTGACCACTTGTATTCAAACCCATGGCCCACAAACTTCCATCACTTTTAATGTAGAAACTATGATTATCGCCCGCTGCGATATCTGTAACCCCAGTTACGGCTTCTCCCCCAACTTTAACCTCCACCGCTAAGCTTCTATCCGTAGTTGTACCGTCACCAAGTTGTCCATACTGATTGTCCCCCATTGCCCATAGTGTACCAGGATTACCATTACTATCTTGTTTTAGGATAAGAGTGTGATTGGCTCCAACTGCAACTTTAGTTACTTTCTTCTCAGAAAACATTTCCGCAGGAAAAATTGCAGTCATGACAATAGGCACTAAAAAAAACGAGAGCAATTTCCCGAAGATAAATTCAGATCTATTTTTAATGTTCATAAATTTTTTCATAACTCTCAGTTGTCATTATTTTTTTCTTCAGGTCTAGCTGCTTTGGCAACCTTTGACTTTTTAATGTACGCAGCAAAATCAGAACTCGTTGGAACACTTGGAGTCTTTTTGATCGTTCCCTTCTTGACCGCGGTATAGGCCTGCCCTTTGTATTCTGTTACCGCGTAAAAAGTTCCCGTTGCTTCGACCAAACCGGCCCGTGTACGAATCCCAAAACGGGGAGAATTGGATTCACGCTCAGGGTTCAAGAAGGCCGAAACAGTCCCCTTTCGCAGATCAATAACCTGTTCATTATTGGCAGGCGGGCCAAAAACTGCCCGGGAGTTCTCTCCAAAACGAACTGCAGTTTGCCCTTTAAAAGAAACAATTAATTCAGAGGCAGAGGGCACCACGAATAAGGTGGTTACTTTAACGAATTCTCCGTCGTTGACCGGTAAAAAAGAATTACTGCTCGGCACATAACGAACAACCATTCCCTCTGCCACTTCTACCCGTGGAAGTTCTTCAACTGGCAATGTTTGATTATCATCAACCAAATCCCATGGGTCATCCACCACATCATATACAATTTGATCTGCGGGCAGCACTCCCACCATTGATTCCAGTTCAGCCAGCTTTTTCTCAATACCCACCAAAGACTCAGGTAGATCGGAAGTCATTTTACGCGGAACCATGGATGTACTTGGTATTAGCTTTGAGATGCCAAGTGGAGAATTTTCAGTGCTTTGACTGGGAACCGTTGGTATACCAAGAAGGCTTTCCAGTCGTTCCATCTGCTCATTTAAGGATTCAACGCTTGGAGAACTGTAAGCAAGATGACTACTTACACAGAAGACAATAATCCTGACTGACCAACTGGCGAAAGCTCTCTTCTCAATAAGCATCATCTGTTTGAAAATCCTTTCAATGTCTCCTCGACCATTGGAGTTAATGCCTGCTCAAGCATTTGATTTGCTTGTGGTGAGAAAACTGGTCGTGTGATAGGCGAAAGAGGAGCGGAACCAATCATGACACGTTTGATCATGGAAGCATTTTTTGCGTCCTGAGAATCGGCCGATGCGTCCTGGGCTTCAGACAAATCACTTTGATCATCACTGGATGCATCATCGCTCGCGGAATCAGTTCCATTTGTTTCTGAATCCGTATCTGAAGTTGAGGCTTCCGTGCTGGATGAACTACCACTTCCAACGGTATCATAACTACCCCCGAAGAGGAGACCGGTACCACCGGCAGCAGCAAGCTGCATCAAAGTATATTCATCGGCCGGCACCGACTGTAGTAAGTAGGAATGATCCGAGTACAGACCAACACTCATGGCAGATGTAAGCTGACTTTCACTGAGTCGGTTTGTATTGTTTGGGCTACTCACCAGGCTTCCCAGAGAAGGAATTCCACTCGGAGCAACCAAATCACTGCCTCCTGATGTTCCATTACCTGTGCCATCAGAAATTTCTGAATCCCCGCCACCGCCACCCGATAAAATTGGTGCATTGCTTTCTTCTGATGATTGTTCCCCGTCTGAGCCACCTGTAATCAGATCGGTGCCGGTAAGGTTGAGGGATGGGTTCTCATCTTCCAAAAGGAAAATTGATTTGGCATCAAGTCCGGATGTTAATGAGTCAAAATCCAGTGATGTCGCATTTAAAACAAACCAATCTTCATCTAGCTCGGAAAAACCCGAGGCAATCTCCTCCATCACATTATTTCCATAGACCACAACCTGCCCGTAGTTCTGCAATGAATCATAATCTGTTACTTGTACACTACCGGTTTTGGCAGCCAAGACCATGGAGCTATCAAGCACCGTAGAAATGGGGGAAAAAGAAACACGCAGGGAAAGATTCCCAGAATCGGTCCTAAAATCTCCCTTCTGTATTTGTAAAGTGGAAGTCTGCTCAATCTCAGAACCGGCTTGTGCCTGAATCTGCATAGGTTGAGCGGAACGAACTTTTAATTCGTTAAAAGATCCGTTGAGGGTGACTTTGGAAATCTGGTTATTTTTTCCTCCAAGGGATACATCCGGAAAACGGTTAGCTTGAGCATTGATCACCATTTCACTGGCATGAATCGTCCCATCATCCCCTGTAATATCAGTAATTTCTGAAAAGACCACTTGCGATGCCTTGATCGTTCCCTTTTGAGTAACATTGGAAGCAGTCACCTGAACATTCGAAGATTCCAAAATTCCGCTTTCCAAAAGAGCATGTCCATAAAGATCACCCGCCATCGATTCTGAAGTCTGCAAACTATCGGATATTTGCACCACCCGTGAACCATCCAGTGATGATATTTCCATACCGCCTCCCGCAACCAGTAAGATCGAACCATTCGCAGCAGATAGATCTCCGCGATTTGTCACCGTTTTTCCGCCTAAAATAATCGTGTCGGCCGCAATGGATCCTCGATTTTCAATCGTACTGCTGAATCGAGCGGTTTGATCCCAGTTACTCTCATTTACAGAACCGGCAACCGCCTGCAAATGCCGGGCCTGGATCACCGATCCCTCACCGAAGATTAATCCGCCCGGGGCGGCAAAATAAAGTTTTCCATTTGCTTCCACCCGGCCATTAATCGTCGAAGATGAAGACGCATCGATCCGGTTCAATACGCGGGCATTGGCACTTGGTTGAACGAACTTGACTGTCTCGCCATTGGCCACATTGAAGGAACTGTGCCTAAATACACTTCCATCCGGAGCAGTAAAAGTCATGGTGCTTCCCTGCGTGGAAAAAGTTCCTCCTCCCGAAGTTGGCTCACTCCCTTCGGGTAGCCCATATAAACCACGAAGCACCAGGAAAAGGGGTACAAGAAAAATGATTCTTTTATTCTTATTTCTCATACTTCGTTAAAAATTCCATCCCAGGTTTCCATGTACCCGATAGTCAGAGCTTTCCGTTCCTTCAATCACATTCCCTCCAACCTTTAACTCCCGTAGCGGCTTGGCAAGGTCAAAGCTTGCATACAGACCCCGGGGAAGAAGAATTTGCACGCCCACTCCAATCCCCAACAGGTTTTGGTTAGACTCAAAGAACAACGGATCATTCACCCCAACCCTCGCCCAGTCGATAAAGGCACCCATCGTCCAGGGCAAGTCCGCCGACGCATAAGCATCTTTGTAGTAGTAGAACGGAATCCGATATTCAATCGAGAGCAATTGTCCGGAATCCCCCGCGATCGGTGATTCGGGATAACCACGCACACTGCCCGTGCCCCCCGCAATAAATTGATGATGGGGCAAATGCCTCTTTCCGGAGAGAGCGAAGTCGAGCTGTGCCCGGATACTCAATAGTTGATTCGAAAAATATTCACTGGGTGCCTTGTTGAAAGTATCCTCAATCCATTTTCCGAGAAAAAATGTTTCGGTATGACTAAGTTGCAGACGGGCATATCGATCGGTCGCTTCGAATCCGCCCAATGCTTCCCTGTCCTCTTCATCGATTGAGCTCATGTTTCCAAAAAGAGATGCCCGACTCGTCCCCCGACGGTAGGTCCCCTTGGAATCCAAAGAAAAGCTCACCCGTGGAGTCACCATGGTCGCATCCGCGGAATTTCCAAAAAGAGAATTAAAGGTAGATACATTTTCCATCCGCAGACCAAATTCCATACTCGTAGAAAGGTTGTCTCCCAAGTACAAGTTGGGCTTCCCGCTTAGCGATAAGTCCAAATATAAATTATCCCCCTCAAAATCCACCGTAGTCACAGCAAAAGTGGATGCATCATAGGAAGAATAGCCCACACCGACACCCAGAGTGGTCATTTCTGGATGGATCAATGGAATATAATAGGCACCGGATAGGGAATGCCTTTCCCCCGTATTCGAAATGGTATAGCCGACCGCCACCTGATCATCCCTACCGCTCAACTGATCCGTACGGGCGGCAAAATTGAATAGCCATTTACCGGTAGATTCCGATCCGGAATTGGATGTGGATATGGAAAAGTTCGACTTCTGATTCCGTTTTGCCTGCACCACAGCCCGCACTTTTCCTGGCTCCTTCCCGGCCGATAACACCACCCGGGAAATTCTGGAAGGATGCTCGGTCATGTCTGAAATGTATTCCACCAGCCCAGCACGCACAGGCTCACCCTTCAGAGCTTCCTGTTCCACAAAACGATTGATTCTTCCCTCCAGTCTTTCCTTTTCGTTGGGGTGCAACCCCTTCCCTTCGACCGCAATCTCTTCCAGAATCGAACACCAAACCATGATTTCGAGTGCGGCATCACCGGGTTCGCGAAGATCCTGCCCGCTCACCGGGTCGATCATTTGAGGATTGGGAAATGCCAATACACCCTCGAATCCCTGATCCTTCAAAAGATGTACTGGTATCTCGGCCAGATCATAAAGATCCCGGTCATCCAATTTAAGAACACCAGTGGCGCCACGCATCAGATCCGCCAGATTTAAATCCTCCCCCGTTGAACGAAGAGTAACACTCGCCATTTGTATGGCATCCAGTCCAGGCAAAGCCGGATGCTCTTGCCCGTAGCGAAAGGAAATTTTGGATACCGGATACTTTAATGAAATCCGGTCTTCCTGTGCCCACGCATGGGATATCCCAATCAGGCAAAGAGTAAACCAAGCCAGATATTTACAATTTGAATAATTTTGGAGCATGGAACTTTACAATGGGCAAAAAGAATCGAGTATCAATCCATACTTAGGAAATTCCCTGCTAGCAAGTATATCTTATGGACCTATCCATGCCCGACTCCCTACCTCTGAATTAATTCAAATCTAGCCTCAAAGTGATACTAAGGACTTTCCGCCATGCTTGTCCAGGTTTGCCCGATCAATTTATTTTTCCTCTTCTGAAGAATTCGTTTTATTATCTTCAAAGTATGTTTGACTTATTTCTTCTGTGTTCTCCTTCACTGTAAGCATAGCAAGAATGGAGTTACTTCCTCTGTTGCACTCATCCAAAGCAATTCCCAGTGAGTAGAGCGTATAGGGAAACCATTGGAAATTTTCCTTCAGCTCGGTGGCTTCCGCGTTATAAAATACGGAAACATTATGATCTGGAGTAATTTCCACCTGACAACGCTTTGTGAAATCCTGATAAAGTACTTCCGTCTCCGAAATTTTGTCGAGTAATTGGCGGAGGGCATCCAAGAGATCGGCAGGCAAAACTTCTTCCACTCCTTCTGTAGAAAGTAGACCCGCGAGCGGCTCAGTGGTCATGCCTTCCAAAAGATCATTGGATACCATAAAAGGTAAGGGCTTTTCACCTTCAGAATAAGAAGTGAAAAAAGGAATTGCGTGAGCTTCGTCATACCCTGACTTGGTGGTTTCAAAAAAGTCGGCTAGAGCATTGCACTGATAGATCAAATACTCGATTGCCTGGGCATGGGCATCGGATACTTCGGTGGAAGTTTCCTCTATGATCTTATTCGGCTGTTCCTCCAGCAGGGGAGCCTGCCCGGGTGCTTTTGTGCTCTTCCGGCGGGGTTTGAAATTTTTCGTTTTGGCTTCTTTCTTTTCTTCTATTTTACGCACTTTTTCATACTCAGCAAGAAGGACTTCTTTAGTGGTGGCTGCCTGCTCGCTAAGCGAACGCAGAGACATCCCAATGGTGAACAATGAATTTACATACCATTTATATTTATCGCGGAGTTCGGAACCTTGCTTTTCATAGAAAAAATTCACATCCTGATCCATTTCCGGAAGGATCATTTGTTCCGTGAGCCTCTCAAACCGGGAATACAAATCAAGCAGGTCCTGTAGCTTTTTAAAAAAGACCTGCACTTGTTGAATAACATCGACCTCGAGGACCTCAATCCCTCCGCTCTGGAGCATCGCTTCCCATATACCGGTATTAACGCTCGCCATCCCTCCATAAGGAATCGGTGTGGGAAAGGGGCGGTCCCCTCCCCCATAAGCTGTAAAAAAGGGGACCCCGTACGCTTCGTCGAGCGAGGTACTGGCGGAACTGAGTTCGGTCTCATAATCCTCAAACTCATCGACGAGAGCCTGCAGGATCTGCCGTTTGCGTAGCAGATCCATATCGTCGTCGTGCATCCGTTCGAGAAGGAAAGCTCCGTACATTCCAAGAAATACGAATACCAGTTCCGCCACAAGCCACCCAAAGCGAGCACCAAATCTCTTGACTGAACGCGTGACTTTAAGAAATAACATTTTTTATCTGGGTATTGAAATACTTTAAAAAGTTACACTACTTTTTGATCAATCGATCATCAATTTAATTATCTTTACTTGAATCGAACAGAATACAACATACCTTTATCCCCTATGGCCAATCTTACTCGTAAGGATCTCTACCCCGCCTTTAATGTTTCCTTAGGCAAAACATTAGCTGCTGCCGCATGGGTGGATGGTGATTTGAACGAAGATGAGATGAACTGCCTCAAAGCTCTTGTTTTACAACTTCCCTACATTACTTTTGAAGACTGGCGGAAGTTGAAGATCTATCTTGCCTACCCAATTTCACCTCCCGAACAAAAATCAATCATTAATGACTTTTTAGAGAAGGTTTTTCATAAGGGGCATTCCAAACTGGCCATCGAGGCATTGATTAAAGTCATCAAAGCGGATGGCGAAATTACTACGGAGGAAGATAAATTCTCCAAGGAATTGGAAAACGACTTGCAATCAAACATAGGATCATTTCTTAAAAAACTTAAGTTTTTTCTTTTTAAGAATTCCATTCAAAATCAAAAATCCTGGGATCCCGATAAAGGTGGGAGAGAAAAGTTTATTCACGAATTTTTTGATAATCCAATTTATTTTCTATTTCGTAAAGCCGTCCTTAAGGAACAATTAGAACTGCCTCACTCTAAGCCTGAATTACAAAAAATTTGTCTCTATGCAGCGGTACTCTGCTGGTTTGCGAAGGAAGATGATCATCTTGATCTAGTCGAGAAAGAATTTATTATTAAGACCATTAAGGAACATGCCTTACTTTCTGATCAGGTAGCTCATTGCATCCTCAAGATCGCCAGTAATTTACAGGTTTCAGAACTCCAATTAAGTCAGTTATGTTTTTCCATGGCCGATGCCACCACCCAGGAAGAAAGAAACCAAATTTTTGTAACCCTTTCTAAATTGATTCTTCTGGACAGAGACATGTCGCCCAAGGAGTGCGAATATTTAAGGACCGCTGCTCTATACCTAGAAATAAACGAAAAACTATGGGTACAGGTGATGGGCAATATTCACCTTAAAACTACTTTTAGCGTTTAGTTCTGATGGTTTGCTTGGGTTAAATTCCTCCTGCAAAAGAATTGGAATCGTAAAACGGATTACCATCAGAATTCAACCAACCATCATTGGCTTGTTTGAAATTGCGATATTTTTCGCGAAGTTTTTCTTTTTCACGACCTTCCGGTATCTCGTCCCATGTACGACCGTCTCTTTTGCTAACGGGATTATTCTCCCATGCAGATGAAAACTCTTCCTCGGAAACATAAAATCGGGATGTTACCGGGACTACTCGCGGAGTATCTTTTTTCCGATTGTAAAACTCTATGTAGCGTAACCTAAATTCATTTCTCTCATCATCATACAAATCACTCCAAGTACGACCATCCCTTCTGCCAGTTGGGCTGTTATGCCAAGCGTCAGCAATCATGTTTTCATGACTTTGAGCACGATAGGCTTTGCGGGCATTGTTGCGAGTTTCAATAATGTCAAAGTGTAAACGCCGATTGGCCTCGGCCATGAGCATGATCTTTCTTCTCAACGCGTGTTTCTCCGCTACTTTCAGTTCTGATTTCGAGAGTAAACTTGGATTGACAGCCGTTTTATTTGCTTCGTTATAAAGATCAGCACCTCTCCCATCAATGTAAGGTGATAAGCGTTCTCCATAAACTTCTTGAGAATATAAGAATGAAGATGAGACAGAAGATAGGATAAGGATAAGAAATAAGTTTTTCATAAAGACAATGTTTTTAGTATATTTACATACATCTACTTTTTGTGTAATTCAAATTTTTTTAAACTTTTCTCATCTTGAATTCAATCAAGGAACTAATAAGTTTTCTTAAATGATACTTCTTTCCCCTGCCAAAACCCTTGATTTTGAATCACCTTCTGAAACCAATGTTTGCACAGAACCAGAATTTCTGGAGTTATCTAAAAATTTAATCCAAGGACTGGCCAAACTTAACTCCGATGAAGTTGGTAAACTGATGGACATCAGTCCAAAACTTGCAGATTTAAATCGTGAGCGTTTTCAAAAATGGATAGCCACGCACAACCAAGAAAATGCCAAACAAGCAATTTTAGCTTTCAAGGGGGATGTGTATGAAGGGTTACGAGCATGGGAGTTTACCAGGTCTGATTTCACTTATGCTCAGAAAAAACTTCGGGTGCTCTCGGGTCTTTATGGTCTCTTGAAGCCCTTGGATTTAATCCAACCCTACCGGTTGGAAATGGGAACCGTGTATGCCAATCCTGCGGGCAAGGATTTATATGCTTTCTGGGGTGAGCGTTTAGCTGATGCGATTAATCAGGATCTTAAAAAACAAAAATCAAGTATGATAATCAACCTGGCTTCACAGGAATATTTTAAGGCAGCCAAAGCTTCGAAAATTGAGGGAGAAATCATTTCCCCATCCTTTCTTGATGAAAAAAATGGTAAATATAAGATTATTAGTTTTTATGCAAAGAAAGCCAGAGGTTACATGGCCAATTTTCTGATCACTAACCGAGTCGAGAACGACAAAGACCTTTCCAACTTCAATTCACACGGGTATCGGATATCCAAAGGCGATTCCACTCCCTCAAGTCCTGTCTTCACCCGTTCGGAAAAACAAAGAGAGGCAGCGTAAATTAAAAGTTCAAAATCTGCCGGAAACCTTTTTTATTTCTTCGCTTTTTCCATTCTGGACTGAACTGACTTTCTTTGCATATCACGATAATAGGAAGCATTTCCTCGGATTTTAGCCTGCCCTTTTCCGGACTTGCCCCCCTTTCTACCCATCATTGAAGCCACCTTGGCGAGAGTTTTTTGTAGTTTCTCAGTCACAATCCCCGGTTAATTCGATTAAAAACTCCGAGGATACGCTCCATCCGTTTAGATGAGTCCTCCAGTTCTTTGAGAATCCGATCAATTCTCTCCTGTTTATCAGATGGGATCGGGCGAGGAGATTTCATCCTTCTTTCCACACCCTGAAGAAGGCGACTCCCCACCCGATCACCTGAAATTTCAAAATTAGATTCCCCGACCCCACTATCGTTTCTCATTCTTTTTCTTTTGCACAAGCGTTTGTGTAAAACAAGCAAAAAATGTGAATAATTTTATTCTAAAAAAATTTTAGCTTAGGTTTGCCAAGAGCTTCTCTTTTAGATGCGGTAATCCTTCTTCAAGAAGAGCGGATATCGCATGGAGTTCGATTTCAGGAAATCGCTTTTTGAACTCATTGACATACTGAGCCGCGTTTTCTTCATCTATCTTATTTCCCACAACAACAAAGGGTTTTTCTCCGAGTTTTGGATCGTATTCAACTAATTCCTTCCGCAGGTGCTCGAAATCGTCACATGGATTGCGTTCATCGGTTGCCGCAAGATCCAAGAGAAACAAAAGTAATTTACATCTTTCCACATGTCGTAAAAAACGATGACCCAACCCACGGTTTTCAGCCGCCCCTTCAATCAACCCGGGGACATCAGCCATGGTAAGCGTTTTGAAATCGTCAGGATACTCAATGACCCCGACTGTTGGAACAAGCGTAGTAAAGGGATAAGAGTCAATTTTGGGAGATGCATTCGACATCACATTAAGAAGGGTTGATTTACCAGCGTTGGGAAAACCTACCAATCCAATATCCGCTATTGTTTTTAGGGTAAATTTATACTCCCCTTCCATGCCCATCTTACCTTCGGTAAACTGCCTGGGAGTCTGATTTATGGAACTTTTGAAAGTAGCATTACCCCGACCACCTTTACCGCCCTCCAAAAGAAGAACCTCCTGTTCGTGGTTAAGTAATTCACAAATCAGTTCTCCAGATTCTATTTCCCTTACTTCTGTTCCCATTGGCACTTTGAGAATACAGGTATCTCCACCCTTTCCATTTTGGTCACTGCCTCGACCAGGTTCTCCATTCTTTGCCTTCCAGTGTTTTTTAAAATGATAATTCCGTAAATCGGCTACATTCTCGTCAGCTAGTAAAATAAGATCACCACCTTTGCCGCCATTGCCTCCATTTGGTCCACCATTGGGCATGTACTTTTGCCGAAGAAAGGACATGCAACCATCACCCCCATTTCCTGCTTTCAGGAAAACTTTTGTTTCATCATAAAACATGTGTGTTATCCTTATTACTTAGGGCATCAATGGTCAACGACTCAAAAAAAAGGCAGTCCTATTCAGGACTGCCTTTTTTCGAAAAAATTTTTAATTTTCTAATAGCGATAATGTTCTGGTTTGTATGGACCACTCACAGGCACACCAATGTAATCGGCTTGCTCATTAGATAATTCGGTAAGCTTTGCACCCAATTTGTCTAGGTGTAGACGTGCTACTTCCTCGTCGAGTTCTTTGCTCAATCGAGTCACACCAATTTCGCGATCTAAATTGTTTCTAATATCTATTTGAGCAATAGTCTGATTGGTGAAACTGTTGGACATGACAAAACTTGGATGACCGGTTGCACAACCAAGATTAATCAAACGTCCTTCAGCAAGAAGATAAATACTCTTGCCGTCGGCGAATGTAAAACGGCTTACAGGACCACCTGGAACAGAATCATCTTTTATGATTTCTTTGGTAACACCGGGCATGTTTTCAAGCTCGGCTACCTGGATCTCATTGTCGAAGTGACCAATGTTGCAAACAATGGCTTGGTCTTTCATCTTACTGATGTGCTCAGCTGTAATGATGTCTTTGTTGCCCGTTGTTGTTACAAATATATCCGCAGTCTCGAGAGCATCTTCAATAGTGGTGACCTGATAACCTGACATGCAAGCTTGCAGTGCACATATTGGATCAATCTCGGATACCATAACTCGGGCTTTCTCGTTGGCTAAGGAATCAGCTGACCCTTTTCCTACATCACCGTAACCACAGACCATAGCTACTTTGCCTGAAATTAATACATCTAAGGCACGCTTGATTCCGTCTACCAAAGAATGACGGCAACCGTAATTGTTGTCGAATTTTGATTTGGTGACAGAATCGTTGACATTAATCGCTTGAAAAAGAAGCTTACCTTCTTCTTGCATTTGAATGAGACGATGAACGCCTGTAGTTGTTTCTTCAGAAACTCCAACAACACCTTCAGCTACTTTGGCCCAATGACCAGGTTTCTCAGCAAGAGTCTTCTTTAGAAGTTCTTTAATGACCTGCTCTTCCTCGCTTTCAGAAGGAGAATTGACCCAATCGCTTCCGTTTTCAAGCTCATACCCTTTATGAATTAGTAGGG
>CEOC01016246.1_pt1 | contig 23532 bp, 18 predicted proteins | sample 356191 | NCBI WGS metagenome assembly CEOC01 (sample SAMEA2619952, study PRJEB7988) | marine metagenome | biome: marine biome (ENVO:00000447); feature: deep chlorophyll maximum layer (ENVO:xxxxxxxx); material: "saline water (ENVO:00002010), including plankton (ENVO:xxxxxxxx)" | depth 17 m
ACAGGCACAAAATTAGTTAAAGGCTCAACAATTAAGTTGATTTTTGGAAGTGGAGACAAAGGAAAACCAATTGAATTGCCAGATTTTAAAGGAATGAATATTTATCTAGCAACCCAAAAAGCTAGTGAGATTGGACTAGACTTAGAAGTACAATATTATGACTCTGTTTTGAATCTTAAGGACTCAAATTTTGCTGTAGTTTATAGTCAGTATCCTGATCCTTTAATAAATAATAAATCATTAATTTCCATAGGAAGTGTAGTAACTATAAATGCTAATTTAACTACTCCTTTAGATAGTATTTATGCCAAGGATACAGTTTCTTTAAATTTTGATAATTGAAAAATTTTCTTTCGATAATATTTTTTTTAATTCCATTTTTTCATCTTTCTCAAGAAAGTTTAGAACCTTTAAGAACAAATTACCAATTATTAGAAGATTCTTTTAAAAAAAGAATGTCGTCGATAAATAATAATGATTTTATTTATTTAACAGATACTTTAAATCTTCCAGTAATTGATGATTTTTCTACAAATAAATTTAAGTATTACAATAGGGATACTTCTTTGTCTACTGTTTCTGATTCCAGTTGGTATCAATTATATTTTTTAGATGGAACCATTTTAAATCCATTAACTTCTTACATGTCTTCTCCAACTTATAGAATTGAATATGATTCTGTTACATTAAATGGCTTAGATACCATATTAATGCTGAGTTATGAACAGGACCCTGATACATTTCTTATTAATAATCTATCTTTTTACCCAATAACTCAAGATACCATTGTTTTGTGGCCTAATATTACTATTGTTGACTCGCTTTGGACTTCATCAAGTCCTGATATCTCATATGCGGACTTATCACCTGATTTTGAACAGGATTCAATAACACTTTATTTCGCTGCTCCATTGCCAGAAGATTTTAATAAAGTATGGCTAGACAATCATGTTTTTTTAAATAATAATTTTTCTTTAAATCCATGGACTTTTGGAGTTGCTACTTTTGACGGTCTCAATTCTTCTGGTATGCCATACGATTGGACAGTTGGTAGTACGGATTGGGCTGATGAATTAACTTCAAAACCTATTTTCATGAGTCAAAATACTATAAGTGACTCAATTTATCTTTCTTTCTTCTTTCAATCTGGAGGAAATGGTGAAACTCCAGAAGGTGATGATTCTTTATCCTTAGAATTTTATATTCCATCTATTGATAGTTGGGTTTATGCTTGGTCTACAAACGGGTTTTTAAGTGATGACTGGTATTACCAACATATTCTTTTGGATTCAATGATTTTTTTTCAAGATGGATTTAAGTTTAGATTCAGATCGTATGGAAGTCTAACAGGAAGTTTAGATCATTGGAATTTAGATTATGTATATCTAAATGAAAATCGTTCTCAAAATGATACTCTTATGCATGACTGGGCTTTTACTAATGTACCAATTTCTATTATAAATAACTACAGTTCAGTACCTTGGAAGCACTTCAACTTAACTAATGAAGATTTAGTAAAGAATAATTTAATTATACCTTCTTATAACTCATCTAATAATCCAAAATTATTACAACCATGTTCAATGGATTTATTTTATAAAAATAATTTACTTTCTAATCATCCTTATTCTGCATCAGTCTTAAATATTCCCCCACTTTCTTATTTTGATATGCTATATGATTATGGAAATAATTTAAATTTTAATATTGCTGTGAATGATACTTTTCCAGAATTTGACTTTAGATTTTATTTAGCTACCAATACTACACCAGAAAGATTGAGTGATAATGATACAGTTTACCATACGCAATCTTTTCAAAACTATTATTCTTACGATGATGGCTCTGCGGAAGCAGCCTATGGTTTAGTTGGTAACGGAGCAGAATTGGCCTATAGATTTATCATTTTAGAAGGTGTAGGAACTGATACTCTAAAAAGCGTTAAAATTCATTTTTCTCCTTCAGTTTACGATGCGAGTAATGATCCTTTTTTTATTCAAGTATGGGCTGATAGCATGGGTAATCCTGGCAATCTAATATATTCATCTGATAATTTAGATTTTCCGGAGTTATATTACCCAGAATATAATTCAGGATTGAATGGTTTTTATGAATATGAATTACCATTATTGATCCCTGTTAGTGATACCTTTTATATTGGTTGGAAACAATCTTCTTCCACTCGACTAAATATTGGATTTGATAAAAATGTAAATAGAAAATCTGAAATTTTTTACAATTTGGGATCTGGTTTTCAGAATACAATTTTTGATGGTTCTCTGATGATGAGACCTGTATTTGTTTCTCCAATGGATAATGTTGTTAACGCTACTGTATTGAATTATAATTTTGAAGATTTTGAATTATTTCCAAACCCTGCAAATCAAATTGTTAATCTGTCTTCTAATAAGATAAATGATATGATTGTTTACGACCTAAATGGGAGGATTATTTTTGAAAAGCATTTTAATTTAGATAAATCATTTCAAGTTAATAATTGGAAGAATGGAATTTATATTCTTCACTTTAAAATGATTAACAATGAGACTCAAATAAAAAAACTTATTATTCAGCATCACTGATGAGTCAAGAAAATCAAGATATTGATGAACAAGGGGATGAGCTTTTTGAGCATTATAATTATGTTGTTGATAAAGGTCAAGAAAAGTTGAGAATTGATAAGTTTTTAATGGATAGAATTCCTAATACTTCAAGAAATAAGATTCAAGTAGCAGCTCACAATGGAAATATTTTAGTTAATAATATCAGGGTCAAGCCTAATTACAAAGTAAAGCCCAATGATGTCGTTTCTATAGTTTTACCTTTTCCAGTCAGACAGCTTGAATTAATTCCACAAGATATTCCAGTTGATATTATTTATGAAGACAATGAGCTTTGTGTTGTAAATAAAGCAGCCAATACAGTAGTTCATCCTGGTTACGGAAATTATGATGGCACTTTAGTGAATGCTCTTATTTATCATTTTGATAACTTACCAGCTATATCCTCTGACTATTTTGGCCGTCCTGGTTTGGTCCATAGATTAGATAAACATACAACTGGATTAATGGTAGTTGCTAAGACAGAAAATTCATTAACTAACTTAGCCAAACAATTTTTTGATAGAACTACTCAAAGAAAGTATCAAGCCTTAGTTTGGGGTGATTTAAAAGAAGAAGATGGAACTGTAGATCTTTATATTGGTAGGTCTTTAAAAAATAGAAAATTAATGGTTGGTTATCCAGATAAAGATTTTGGTAAACATGCTATAACTCATTATAAAGTTATTGAAAGGTTAGGATATGTTACTTTAATAGAATGTAAATTAGAGACTGGAAGAACTCACCAAATAAGAGCCCATATGAAACATATAGGTCATCCTCTTTTTAATGACTTAGAATATGGAGGGGATAAAATTATAAAAGGAACCAGCTTTTCAAAATATAAACAGTTTGTAGAAAATTGTTTTAGATTACTACCAGGACAAGCATTACATGCCAAGACATTAGGGTTTTACCATCCAACTTTAAAAAAAGAAGTAAGTTTTGATAGCGAGCTTCCAAGTTATTTTAAAGAAGTTTTAAATAAATGGAGAAGATATACTAAGTCTAGTGCTTTTTAATTATTCAAGTTTTCAACAAAATAATATATTGTTCATTGTACTTTTTATATTAGTTGATCAATAAGATTTATGTACCTAATTTTTGATACTGAAACAACAGGCCTTCCTAAAAAATTTAATGCACCTGTTTCAGATTTAGATAACTGGCCAAGGTGTGTGCAAATTGCTTGGCAACTTCATGATTATGATGGCTCTTTAATAGAACATAATGATTTTTTGATTAAGCCAGAAAACTATGATATACCTTACCAATCAGAAAAAATCCATGGAATATCAACAGCCTTGGCTAAAGAAAAAGGAGAGACTGTAGAAATAGTATTAAAATCTTTCAAAGACGCTTTAAGTAAAACTCAAATTTTGGTAGGTCAAAATTTAAAATTTGATTTAAATATTATAGGGTCTGAATTTCATAGATTAGATTTTAATAATGATTGGTTAAAAATGCCAGTCTTGGACACTTGTACAGAAAAAACAGCTTTGCTGTGTAAATTGCCTGGCGGAAGAGGAGGTAAATTTAAACTGCCTACACTTTCTGAACTTCATGAATTTTTATTTCAAAAACCTTTTGTAGAAGCCCATAATGCAACTGCTGATGTTGAAGCGACTGCAAGATGTTTTTTTGAATTAGTAAGAAAGCAATTATTTTCTCAATCAGATCTTCTATTGGATAATGAAAAATATGCTGAATATTTCCAAAAAAATAAACAATTAGTTGAGCCTGCAGGTATAAAACATATTAACTTATTTAAAGCTAGTAAGTCACTTATTAAAATAAAAGATTCTGATGTCATAAAAGAAAAACCTAGTAATAATATAGATCATTTAAAAGATTATTCTTTTTCACATCTTCATAACAAAACTCAATTTTCAGTTCTTCAATCAACAATTCATATTAAGAGTTTGATTGAAAAAGCAGTAGAATTTGAAATGCCAGCAGTTGCGTTTTCAGATTCAGGAAACATGATGGGAGCATTTCATTTTGTTGAAACTGCTTACAAACATAACTCTTCCATAGATCTAGAAATTGAAGAACTCAATAAAAAGAATCAATCATCTGATGAGAAAGTTTTAAAGTTAGAAAATAAGAAGATTCTTCCAATTGTTGGTTGTGAGTTTCAGGTTTGTCATGATAGAAATGATAAATCATATAAGGATAATGGCTATCAAATTCCTTTTTTAGCTAAAAATAAAAAGGGTTATCAAAACCTTATTAAATTATCTTCAATTGGTTTCATAGAAGGATTTTATTATGTTCCAAGAATTGACAAAGAAATTATTTTAAAATATTCTAATGATTTAATTGTAACTACAGGTGGATTACAGGGTGAAATTCCACAGTTAATATTGAATGAGGGTGAACAAAAAGCTGAGAAAGCACTTTTGTGGTGGAAGAAAAATTTTAAAGATGATTTTTATATTGAAATCACTCGTCACGGCCTAGAGGAGGAAGAAAAAGTTAATGAAGTCTTATTAAGGTTGGCCAAGAAACATGCCATTAAATATTTTGGATCGAATAATACACATTATTTAAATAAAGATGATGCGGACGCTCATGATGTTTTATTATGCATTAAAGATGGAGAGCGTAAATCTACCCCAATAGGAAGAGGAAGAGGATTTAGGTTTGGTTTTGAAAATACTGAATACTATTTCAAGTCACAGAAAGAGATGAAATTATTATTTTCTGATATTCCAGATGCTATTATTAATATTTCTGAAATTACTTCTAAATGTAGCAGTTATAGACTTGCATCAGAGGTATTATTACCTGAATTTGAAATTCCTGATGAGTTTAAGGATCCTTTAGACTTAGAAAATCATGAACTTAAAATAGGAGAGAATAATTACTTAAAACATCTTACTTATGAAGGAGCAAAGTTAAGATACAATGAAATAACTGATGAGATAAAAGAACGAATTGATTTTGAATTAGAGATTATTAAAAAAACTGGCTATCCAGGATATTTTTTAATTGTACAAGATTTTTGTAACGCTGCAAGAGACATGGACGTTTCTGTTGGGCCGGGGAGAGGTTCTGCTGCCGGTTCTGCTGTAGCTTATTGTATTGGAATTACTAATGTTGATCCAATAAAATATAATTTACTTTTTGAAAGATTTCTTAATCCAGATAGGGTTTCTTTACCTGATATTGATATAGATTTTGATGATGAGGGAAGAGGAAAAGTAATACAGTATGTAATTGAAAAATATGGATCCAGTCAAGTGGCTCAAATTATAACATATGGTACTATGGCAGCTAAATCTTCAATTAGAGACACAGGAAGAGTCTTGGATTTACCTTTACCTCAGACTGATAGACTAGCAAAACTTGTCCCTGATGTGAAACTTAATAAACTCTTCAGTTGGTCTAAAGAAGATGTAAAAAGTAATTTGTCAAACGATCAGCTTAAAAATGCGGAAGAACTTCTTCTTAAACTTGAAGAGGAGGGTATTGAAGGTGAGGTTATCAGACAAGCAAAATTAGTGGAAGGCTCTCTTAGAAATACAGGGATTCATGCCTGTGGTGTTATTATAACTCCATCTGATATTAGAGACTTTGTACCAGTTTCTCTTGCTAAAGATTCTGAAATGTGGTGCACACAATATGATAATTCAGTTGCAGAATCAGCTGGACTATTAAAAATGGATTTTTTAGGTCTTAAAACTTTAACACTCATAAAAGATACAGTTAAAATTATTAAAGCAATGACTGGGAATATTATTGATATAGATACTATTCCTTTAGATGATAAAAAGACCTATGAACTTTTTCAAAAAGGGGAAACAGTAGGAATTTTTCAGTATGAATCCCCTGGGATGCAAAAACATTTAAAATCTCTTAGACCAACAGCATTTTCAGATTTAATTGCAATGAATGCATTGTACAGGCCTGGTCCAATTGAATATATTCCTAGTTTCATAAAAAGAAAACATGGTAATGAAGAAATTGCTTATGATTTGCCTGTCATGGAAGAGTTTTTAAAGGAAACTTATGGTATTACAGTTTATCAAGAACAAGTTATGTTGTTATCTCAGAAACTTGCAGGTTTCTCTAAGGGAGAGGCTGATACCTTAAGAAAAGCAATGGGTAAAAAGAAGGTTGATTTATTAAATAAAATGAAACCTCAATTTTTAAATCAAGGTCAGGAAAGAGGTCATGACACAGAAATTCTAGAAAAAATTTGGAAGGATTGGGAAAAGTTTGCGTCTTATGCTTTTAATAAATCTCATAGTACTTGTTATGCTTTAATAGCTTATCAAACTGCTTTTTTAAAAGCCCATTACCCAGCAGAATATATGGCATCTGTTTTAAGTAACAATATGAATGATATTAAATCTGTAACATTTTTTATGAAAGAATGTAACAGAATGGGACTTAATGTATTGGGTCCTGATGTCAATGAAAGTTGGTATAAATTTGCAGTAAATGATAAAGGGGAGATAAGATTTGGTCTTGGTGCTTTAAAGGGAGTAGGGCATGGTCCTGTTAAGAATATTGCTGATGTAAGAAAGGAATCAGGAAACTATATTTCAATTTTTGATTTTGTTAAAAGAGTTAGTCTAAAAGATTGTAACAAACGAGTACTAGAAAGTTTGGTAATGTCCGGCGCCTTCGATTCGTTCAATAATTTTCATAGAGCTCAATTTTTCCAAGTGGATGAAAGACAGGTCTCATTTGTAGAAAAATTAATAAAGTTTGGACAAGCTTTCCAAGCTAAAAGCAATTCTCAACAAGTCAATATGTTTGATGCCTTTGGGGACTCTTTAAAGTTAGCTGAGCCTACAATTCCAGAGTCAGAAAAGTGGAGTAATTTTGAACTTTTAACAAGGGAAAAAGAAGTTGTTGGAATATATATTTCTGGTCATCCATTACAAGATTATTTATTAGAGCTAAAATATTTTTGTGACATCAATCTTAAAGTTTTAAATGAAAAATTACAAGATTTACCTGAAAGGGAGTTTTCATTTATAGGGTTAGCAAGTAGTGCAGCAAATTTAGAAAGTAGAAGAGGGACTAAATATGGTGTTTTAGAATTACAAGATATGGAGGGCCAGATGGAGTTTAGATTATTTGGAGAACAATATTTAAAATTCATGCATTTTTTAGTTCCTGGTAATTTTTTATTCATAAAAGGTAAAGTGCAACAACGCCCTAAATATTACAAGTCAGATGAGTTTCAGAAGGAGTTTAGAATACAACAAATTGAGGTGTTGGATGATGTTAGGGAAAAATTAGCTAACTCTTTATTTTTAAGATGGGATTATCAATTTATTGACAAGGAAAAGGTTAAAAGCTTAGAAAATTTATTTGGAAAATATAAAGGGAAAAAACAAATAATATTTGAACTTTTAGATCAAAAAACAAAATCATACGTCACACTAAATTCTAGAAAATTTAGATCAAATATTTCTAACGATTTAATTACAAAGCTTAGTCAATTCGAAGGTTTTTTGGGATACTCAATTAATAAGTCATTTATGAACCATTATGTCGAAAAAGAAATTAATGATATTTAGAATCTAATTGATCATTATTATACGCTATCTAAACAAAATATATATATTTGAAAAAAATAAATAATTTATAAAATGGCACTTGAATTTACAGAAGAAAATTTTGAATCTTTAGCAATCAAATCAGATAAATTAGTAATGGTTGATTTTTGGGCTGAGTGGTGTGGTCCATGTAGAATGGTAGGCCCTCATGTTGATGAGTTAGCTAAAGAATATGACGGAAAAGCTGTAGTTGGTAAAGTCAATGTAGATTTGCATGGTGAGATTGCCGCCCAATTTGGTGTAAGAAACATTCCTACTATAGTTTTCTTAAAAAATGGTGAACAGGTTGATAAAGTAGTTGGTGCTGTACCAAAAGATCAATTAGCTAAAAAATTAGAAGCTAATATTTAAACTATCTAACAATCATAATTCCTCCACTTATCGCCACATTTTCTATTTCACTTCTCAATAAATAGTAATACTGGCCTTCATTAACTTCTTTTCCACTTAGATTAATTCCTCCCCAATTGTTTAGGAAAGGGTCTTGACTAAAAATTAAGTCGCCCCATCTGTTGAATATTTGAATTTGAAATCGATCATTAACTCCATCGATTATAAATTTATCATTAATTCCATCAGAATTAGGACTAAATATATTTGGAATAATAATCTCTGCCGGCAAAATATTTATTTCAATACAATTAGTGTCAAAGCAATTAAATTCATTTGCCGCTTCTAAGCATATTGTATAATGCCCACTATATTTAAAATAATGTACAGGCTCATATTCTGTACTAATTGAATCGTCTCCGAAAGCCCAAGAGTTAACAAAAGAAGAGTCATTAGAGTTTTGGAAAAAGCTGATGGGTTCATTGGCTTCAAGTAAATTGTAATTATATCCTATTGAAATATTATGATAATTGGTGTCAACAATTATAAAATTCATAGTATCAGTACAGTTAAAATTATCTATTACAACTAGCTGATAATTATTTGCACTAAGATTTTCAATATTAATTGAGTCATTTAATAAGTTATTCCAATAAAATTGAAGACTATCTGCGATTGAATTAATTGAAATATTTGAAATTGATCCATTTCCTTGACCACAATCTTCATTTTTTAAAATTAAATTAGATGAATCTATAAAAGGGCCAGAAAGGTCTGGAACATGAAATGAATGACTTGCTAAACACCCCATTCCATCTGTGATTTGCAAATTATAATTCCCACCATTAATATTAAATGTATCAAGAGATATTGAATTTGTATTATTCCAAGTCCAACTATATGGGTTAATTCCTCCGGAAATGTTAATTCCAAAAATACTACCATTTTCTTGGTCACATTTTTCTCCTTCAATAATCAAATTAGAACTGTCTATAATTAAATCTGGTACATCAATACAAAATTGATGAAAATTACTAGCACCGCCAGTAGAAGCCGTAAAACCCCAATAAACCATTGGATTACCATTGAAAACATTATTTATAATATCTCCAGTATAAGATAAAACAAGAAAATTATTATAATAAACGTTGATTAGAGTTGCTATAGGATCCCATGTAATTCTTAATGGTTCTGGAACACAATTTTCTACCTCACCTAAGTCATAAGGACCCGCAATATTATTAGTTGAACTATGTAAAACATCTCCATCTAAGTTTATAGAAATATGATCATTAAACATATCTCCGTGAGATGTATTTTGATAGGTGTCTATATATACCCCCAATGAAGGAGAAACTCCTCCAAGACCCATTTGACCACCAGAAGAACCTATACTTGTATTTAAAGGTTGAAGCGCAAAAACCATTCCATCTGCACCTCCCCATTGACTACTATTACACCCAAGGTTTACTGTAAATGATTTATCAAAAGACTGGTTCAAATCAATAAGATTAATATTCCATACAGAACCAGCTTTATTACCCATATCGGGTGTTAGTTGGTAGCATTTACAATTTATGAGACTTGCATCTCCATTTAGTTGAAATTGCCCTTTGATTAAGACATTAACATAAACAGATAAAATAATAATTAGTATAAATTTTTTGATAATGTAAAACATAATTGTTAGCCTATATAAAAGTATAAAAATCTATTATTAACAAATAATATTTATATATATACAACGTTTAATAACTCTAATGAAATTCAAATTTTTAATTTTGTCATTGGGAAATGAAAATTGTTTTAATTGGATATGGGAAAATGGGAAAGCTTTTAGAAATAAAAGCTAAGGAAAGAGGACATAATATTTTAAAAGTTTTAAATAACCCAAACTGGTCCAAAGAAGATTTATTAGGAAGTGATGTTGCTATTGATTTTTCCAATCCTAGCTCTGCTGTAGAAAACATCCATAAATCCTTCCAAATTGGAGTACCAATAATAGTTGGAACAACAGGGTGGTATGATCAAATTGAAAAAGTTAAATCTTGGTGCAAAGATTATAATGGATCTATATTGCCAGCAACAAATTTTTCTTTGGGAGTCAATATTTTTTTTGAAATAAATAAACAATTATCAAAACTGATGAATAATCATAAATCTTATTCTACCCTTATTAAAGAAACGCACCATAAAGAAAAGCTAGATTCACCCAGTGGAACGGCTATTACTACAGCAGAAATAATTCTTAGTGAATTGAGTAAATATAGCCAATGGAATAATTTAGAAACTAAAGCTAAAGATAGTTTACCTATAATTTCTAAAAGAGAGATAGAAGTCCCAGGTACTCATGAGGTTGTTTATGAAAATAATATTGATGAATTATCTCTGTCTCATAGAGCCAAAAATAGAGAAGGATTTGCAACTGGAGCTATAGTAGCAGCAGAATTTATATTGGGTAAGAAAGGGTTTTACACCATAAAAGACATTTTAAAGTTTTAATATGATACCATACATTCTTTTATTTTTAATGATATTAATTTATTTCCTTTCTTTTTGGAAAATTTTTGAAAAAAATGGTCGAAATAAATGGGAAGGATTAGTTCCTATATATAATATCTATATCTGGTTGAAAATTATAAATAAACCTTGGTGGTGGTTATTTTTCTTCCCGATTCCTTTTGTTAATTTAATTGTAACAATTGGATGTAATGTTGAAACGGCTAGACTGTTTGGAAAATATACTGCAAAGGACACTTTTTTAACGATACTAGCTCCTTGGTATTATATTCCTTTTTTAGCTTTTAATAATAATAATACAGTTGTTGATAAAACAGATTGGAGCAAGCCAAAAGATAGAGAATTAAGGAAATGGCACGATCAGATAACTTTATTTTTTATAGCTCCTTTTATTGGGCATATTCTCTATATTATTTCTAGAGCATTTGGTTCAAAAGACAAACCAAATAAAAAAACAATGGCAGCTGATTGGACTAATGCCTTAGGCTTTGCTATTGTAGCAGCATCTATAATTAGATCATTATTTTTTGAGGCATTTACAATACCTACCGGTTCCATGGAGAAAACTATGAGAATTGGAGATTATTTATTTGTTAATAAGATGAAATATGGAGCTAAACTTCCACAAACTCCTATTTCTATACCTTTTGTTCATAACAGAATTCCACTAACATTTATTCCATCATATGTTGACTGGTTTAGTTCAGATTACAGAAGATTATTTGGATATGGAAATATTAAAAGAGGCGATATTATGGTTTTTAATTGGCCAGTAGGTGATTCTGTTATTGTACATGATGGAGTTATCGCTCATGATTACTATGCTATTTTAAGAAATCAAGCTTTCATTAATTGTGTGAGAGATTTAAAAGCATATGATAATAATGGTATTAATCTTTCAAGCGAACGTTATCAAACGTTAGAAACAAAGTATTTAAATGCTGCTCGAAAAAAGTTAATAAATGGTGGAGGATTGACTCAGTCTCCAGTAGGTCCTATCGATAAGACGGGAGGAATTGCTACTTTACCCATAGATAAAAAAGAAAATTATATAAAAAGATGTGTAGCAGTGGGAGGAGATACATTAGAAATTAAAAATAATATGCTTTATATAAATAATTCTCCTGAAGAACAAAAAGATGAAGTTATTTTCAACTACAACTTTTATTTTAAACCAGGCTCCTACATTCCTCAAGACAAAATATTGGAAGATTTTGAAGTATATAATGATCAACATACTAGGTACAATATTGAAAATAAGTATATTTCTATTATTGATACTTCTTATAAGGATTCTATTGTTTACACTAAAAAACTAGTTGCTTTTAGTAAAGAGCAAATCACTTGTTCCCCTCAAACTGCAAAAACTTTAACAAGATATTCTGGGTTAGATAGTATGAAGCAAGACATCCATCCAAAAGGCTTTGATTATTCCGTTTATGGTCAATATTACCCTTATTTCCCAAATCATCCAGACTTCAATTGGTCTAGAGATAATTATGGCCCATTAATTATCCCAAAAGCTGGATGGAGTGTTGACTTAAATGACTCTACATGGATTTTATATAAAAGAGCTATAGAAGTTTATGAGAAAAATTTTGTTTCACTTAATTCTAAAGGTGAATATATAATTAATGGAGAGATTGTAGAAGACTATACTTTCAAACAAAATTATTATTGGTTAATGGGAGATAATAGACATGGTTCAGCCGATTCAAGATGTTGGGGTTTTGTACCTGAAGATCATGTGGTTGGTACAGCATCTTTTGTTTGGTTTTCAAAGCATCCTGAAACTGGAATTCGTTGGAATAGAATTTTTTCTACAGTTCATTAATGTTATCGGTATTTAGTTCTCTTTATGCAGGCAATTTGATGTATTATTCATCAATACTGAAAGCAGAAAAGGTGACTATTGATTTATTTGAAAATTTCCATAAACAATCTTTTAGAAACAGATGTAGTATAGCCAGTCCAAACGGCATTTTAAACTTAATTATACCTATCAATAGAAAATCTAAGTCTATAATTAAAGAAGTTAAAATTGATGACTCTCAAAATTGGAGAAAAATTCATTGGAAGTCACTAGAAAGTTCTTACAGGTCGTCACCATATTTTGAGTTTTATGAAGATCAATTCCATTCCATATTTTTCAAACAAAATTGTAATTATTTATTTGAGTTTAATCAACTTATTTTTCAAGAAGTTTTAAAAGCTCTTAAAGTCGAAATTGAAGTAACTTTTACAGATTCCTATATTCAAAAAAATAATACAATTCATGATTTTAGAACTTTAATACATCCTAAAATCCAATTAGACAATCAATTAAAAGAACTAAAATATCATCAAGTATTTCAAGAAAAGCAAAAGTTTATTCCGAATCTGAGTGTTTTAGATTTATTATTTAATGAAGGCCCTCTGGCGAGACAACTTCTTCTGCAGTAGAATAATTACAGGCATTAGTAATTACATTCATAATTTCTGTTCTGATATTCATGCTTATAAGTTTATGATTCTCTGCATCAGGATAAACTCTGTTTGAAAGAAAAACATAAAGTATTCCACTATCTGGATCTGCCCATGTCAAATTACCAGTAAAACCAGAATGTCCAAAACTTTTAAAAGAGGCACATTCAAAACAAGTTGGTCCTCCTGCACCATCTCTTAAAGGCTTGTCAAAAGCAATTCCTCTTCTATTGTTGTTGGTTTCATAATATGGAGATGAAGTATATTTTTCTATAACATCCGATTTAATGATAGTATCTCCCCCGTAAACCCCTTTATTTAAGTACATCTGCATAATAGCTGCTAAATCGTTAGCATTTGAAAATAATCCTGCATGACCACCAACACCGCCTAATAATGCAGCTCCTTGATCATGTACATAACCATGTATTAATTGGTGACGAAAAAAAGTATCATTTTCAGTAGGGGGAATTCTATTTAAATTCCATTTACTAAGGGGTTGATAACCAATATTTTCAAGTCCCATTTTGTTATAAATATTTTCTGCGACTAAATTTTGGTCTTTTAATGTAAGTTTTTTTATTATTTCATTTATAAAATAATAGCCAATATCGCTGTATTTATATCTTTTATTTTCCATAACATCAGTTGACAAAATTCTACTAAAAATAGTGTCTCTGTAAGAACTTAACATATATAAGTTTTTAGCTACAAGGTTTTGATGGATAGATGATGGAAGTTTACTGTAAAGTTCGTAGGATGGCAAGCCATCATTTAGAGTTTGTATATAAAAAGGGATCCAAGAAGCTAATCCAGCTTGATGGGTCAAAACATCTTTTATTATAAGATTTTTATAGTCTGTTGAATCTAAAATATTTGGTAAATAATAACCCAAGGTTGAATCTACATTAAATCTGTTGTTAGATTCTAGTTGCATTAAGATTAATGCAGAACTGGCTATTTTTGTAATGGATGCCAAATCATAAATATCAGAATTCTCTACTTTCTTTGAAAGACTATCATAAGTATGATTTCCAAATGATTTTTTATAAAAAACATGTCCATTTTTAGCAGCTATAATTTGACAGCCTGGCATAGCTTTATTCTCTATCCCAGCATTAGCAATAGAATCAATTTTATAAAGTTTATCATTTTGAATTTCCAAATCATTAGGACTTACATAAGAAAGTCTTATCTTTTTTGATTCAATACCAGAATTGGCTTTATAGTTATGGGATAAATCTGTTTTTAAATAGTTATTACAACTTAGACCACCAAATATTATTTGACCTGAATAACTTAAGTCTTTAGATTTTTTGTTAGGACTAAATAATATACTTTGACAGCTATTATTTATTAAATCTTCATACATTAACTTTTTACCTCCAACATAATTTAATATGACTTTTTTTTGATCACTTATATTGCTTATCATATTGGCGATTACTTCATGAATAGTATCAGTATTGACAATAATAAGATTAAATGATTTTAGTTCTTTTAACATTGATCTAACCATTATTTTAGATGAGAAGGTGTTGAAATGAAAATGTTCTACTGTTGAATAATGATCACAAGCTTCTTCAAAAAAATTTAAATTATTAGAAGATAAATTAAGACTAGCAATTTCTAAAGTGTCTAGATTTTTAAGAGGAATAAGTTCTTTGTAATTTTTAAGCAATACGCTTGAATGAATACTAATTGAGTCATTAGCAAAATATTGGTTAAAAATCAAAATATTGAATGTGAGAGTTAGAATTATATTTAAGTATTTTCTCATTTAATACGTTAATATTTAATTATGATTTCAATATTAATTTTATTTTCGTTTGAATTTTACTTTAAATTAAAAGTTTAAGAATAATAAAATGTTGATAAACTAATTTTTAATAAGACTAAAGATGTCAATAGATTTACATGGCTCGGATTTAAATAAATTTATTTTGGTTGGGGATAGAATATTAATCAAACCAAAAAATGCTCCAAATAAAACCAGATCTGGGTTGTATTTACCCCCAGGAGTTCAAGAAAATGAGAAAATTCATAGTGGTTATGTAATTAAGGTTGGTCCTGGGTATCCTATTCCTGGAAACTTAGATGAAGAGCCTTGGATGGAAAAGAAAGGTAATCTAAAATATATTCCATTACAACCAGAAGAAGGGGACCTGGCTATTTATCTTCAAAAAAGTGGTTTTGAGATTCAGTATAATAAAGAAAAATACATCATAGTTTCCCATGCTTCTGTATTAATGATAATTAGAGACGAAAGTTTATTTAGTTAAGTATTGGCGTCTAAAACCTTGTCAGAATGGTATTCTCCTGCATCTAATTTTGATTTGATTTTTTTGAAAATATTTATTGTGTAATCAACATCTTCAAGTGAGTGTGATGCTGTAGGTATAAGCCTCAATAAAATAACATCTTTAGGTACTACAGGGTAAACAACAATAGAACAAAAAAGACTATAATTTTCTCTTAGATCAAAAGTTAATTTTGTAGCTTCTCCAAGAGTTCCACTAAGCATTACCGGTGTTACACAGGAGTTGGTATTTCCGAGATTAAAACCTGATTTTTTTAATCCAGATTGAAGAGCATTAGTGATTTTCCAAAGCTTTTCTTTTTGTTCACTAGTTTTAAGTAATTCTAATCTTTTTAAACCGCCAATAACTAATGGCATAGGTAGAGACTTTGCAAAGATTTGGGATCTCATATTATATGCTAAATAATTAATGACATCATCAGTGCTACATACAAAAGCACCAATACTAGCCATAGATTTAGCAAATGTCCCAAATAAAACATCAATTTCGTCTTGTATTCCTTGTTCTTCTCCAGCTCCCTGCCCTTTATCTCCAAGAGTTCCAAATCCATGAGCATCATCTACAAATAGTCTAAAATTATATTTTCCAGACTTTCTATATTCAATAATCTCTTTTAACTTCCCTTGATCACCGCTCATGCCAAAAACTCCTTCAGTAACCACTAATATTCCTCCTCCAGATTGTTCGGCAATTTTAGTAGCTACATTCATTTGCTTTTCAAAGCTATTCATATCGTTATGAAGAAAAACTTTTCTTTTACCTTGATGAAGTCTTACTCCGTCAACCATACAAGCATGAGATTCACTGTCATATACAATTACATCATTTCTGTCGACTAACGCTTCTATTGTAGACATACAACCTTGATAGCCAAAATTTAGAAGATAACAAGATTCTTTATCCATAAAACTTGCCAACTCATTTTCTAATTGTTCGTGTTCATTAGTATGACCTGACATCATTCTTGCGCCCATTGGATATCCCATTCCCCATTCTTTGGAAGCATCAGCATCAGCTTTTCTAACATCAGGATGATTTGAAAGTCCGAGATAATTATTAATACTCCATGTTAAGACTTCCTTTCCTTTAAAACGCATTATTGGTGCTATTTCTCCTTCAAGTTTAGGAAAAGTAAAATACCCATGCGATTCTTTGGCATGTTGCCCAAGTGGCCCTCTGTTATTTTTGATTTTATCAAAAATGTCTTTCATAATCTGTTATTAACTAATATTTAAGATCAAAATTATAACACTTTAACTGGTATTTTTAATTTTGTTTTACTTTTATTAACATATCTATTCACATTGTTTATTAATTATTAGAGTAATTCATAGTTTATAATTTTATATTTGTGCCCAAATTTCATAGTTGAATTCAATTTATTTACATAGGATTTTAATATTTATTTTCTATCCAGCTCTAATCTGTGTATTGTTTTCTTGTTCAGAGTACAATAAAGTGTTAAAGGGCTCTGATTACAATTTAAAATATGAAAAAGCTTTAGAGTACTATAACAATGACCAGTGTTATAAATCTCTACCACTTCTAGAGGAATTAATGTCTTATTTTAGAATGACTAACAAAGGGGAAGATGTTTATTATTATTATGCTAAAAATCAATATTGTATGGGTGATTTTTACTTAGCTGGCTATTATTTTAAAAGATTTGTCAAAAATTTCCCCCAAAGCTCTAGGGTAGAAGAATGTGCATTTAATTCTGCAATTTGTTTAATGATGAATTCCCCGGATTATTACTTAGATCAAACAGAAAGTTATAAGGCAATTGATGAGTTTCAACTTTTTATGAGCAAATATCCTAATAGTTATTTGATTGATAGTTGTAATAATATGGTTACTAATTTAAGAAATAGGTTAGAGCTCAAATCTTTTGAGAAAGGAAAATTATATTTCAAAATGGAAAAATATCGATCGGCAACTATCGCTTTGAACACAACAATATTAGAATTTCCTAATACAAAATATAAAGAAGAAGTGTTGTTTTTAATTTTAAAATCAAATTTCTTATTCGCTTCCAATAGTATAAACTCAAAAAAAATTGTAAGATTTGAAGAATCGATTAAATCTTATTATACTTTTGTAGATTCTTTTAAAAACAGTAAATTTGCAAAAGAGGCAGAAAGCTTTTATTTATCGAGCTTGAAAGAATTAGAAAAACTCAAAAAACCTAGCAATGGCATATAAAGATAGCAACGCAGAAAGAACAACCATTACAAGAAGTATTAAAGAATTAGAATCTTCTACTGGTAATGTTTATCAAACAATTTCAGTTTTATCAAAAAGATCTAATCAGATTAATATTGAAATGAAGGAAGAACTTAACCAAAAGCTAGATGAATTTGCTACTTCAACTGATAATTTAGAAGAAATTTTTGAAAATAGAGAGCAAATTGAAGTATCAAGATATTACGAAAGACTTCCGAAGTCTGGAGCTATTGCTATTCAAGAATTAGAACAGGAAAAAATATTTTGGAAATCTCCTGAAACTGAAGATTCTTCTGAAGATTAACTTTCATGCTCAGTGGCAAAAATGTATTACTTGCTATAACTGGTAGTATTGCTGCATATAAATCAGCCTATTTAGTCAGAGATTTTATCAAAAGAGGTGCAAACGTAAAAGTAATAATTACTGAGGCGGCTCTACAGTTTGTGACACCTGTAACTCTATCTACATTATCCAAGAACCCAGTTTATAAAGACTTTTTAAAAAGTACCGATACTGGCGAATGGAATAACCATGTGGAATTAGCTTCTTGGTCAGATATTATGGTTATTGCTCCAGCAACAGCTAATACTTTATCTAACTTAGTTTCTGGCAAAGGAGATAGTTTATTTTTAGCAACCTATTTGTCCTGTAATGCTCCTATTTTTGTTGCACCTGCAATGGACTTAGATATGTTTAAAAATGAGTCTACCCAAAATAATATTAAAATTTTAAAGAATAGAAAACTAAACATTATTGAACCTAAATCAGGAGAATTAGCAAGTGGCTTAGATGGAAAGGGTAGAATGGAAGAACCAGAGCAGATCACTACAATTATTAATCAGTACTTTCTAGATAAAGCATCTTTAAGAAATCTAAGAATTTTAATATCTGCAGGTCCCACATACGAATCCATTGATCCTGTTCGTTTTATTGGTAATCATTCTAGTGGTAAAATGGGATTTGCGTTAGCTAGGGAAGCAGAAAAAAGAGGAGCTAATGTAGAATTAATTACTGGTCCTGTTTCATTAGAAACACCAAGAAATGTTCAAAGAACAGATGTTAGCTCTGCAAATGAAATGAAGAAAGAAATTGAAGATCGATTTATAAATACAGATGTACTAATTATGAGTGCTGCAGTTTCTGATTTCCAACCTGTAAAAATGGCTCCTAATAAAATTAAAAAAGATGAACTAGAAATGAGTGTTTCACTTAAAAAGACACCAGATATTTTAAAAGATTTAGCTAAGATTAAAAAGAAACAAATCGTTATAGGGTTTGCATTAGAAACAGAATCTGAAAAGAAAAACGCCTATGAAAAAATGAAGAAAAAAAATTTAGATGCTATAGTTTTAAATTCTTTGAACGACAAAGGGTCTGGTTTTGGATTTGACACCAATAAAATAACACTTATTACTCCTTTGGAAGAAAGAAAATTTGATTTAAAATCTAAAGATTTAGTGGCAGTGGATATTTTAAACTTTATAGAAGAATGTATCTAAGAAATTTGATTTTAGTAATTCCCTTTTTTTTTATTTCTGAAACCACCTTATCACAAGTTTTCAACTGTGAGGTTCAAGTTATAGCACCAACTCTTCAAAATAATCCAGCCAATGAAGAAATTTTCACTTCACTAAGAAATGCTATGGTTGAGTATATTAATTTCGGCTACTCGTGGACTAATGATAAATTTGAACAACATGAGCAAATTGATGTTTCTTTTCTTCTAACCATTAATTCTAAGTCAGGTAATGATTTTAATGGACAACTTCAAATAACCTCTCAAAGACCTATTTTCAATTCAGATTATAAGTCTTTATTGATGAATTATATTGATAAAAATGTTTCTTTTAAATACATAAGAAACTCTCCAATACAATATTTTGAAGGACAACATGTAGATAATTTAGCAGATATATTGGCCTATTATATTTACATTATTTTAGGTCATGATTACGATTCATTTTCTTATGAAGGTGGAACCCCATATTTTACTAAAGCCGATCAAATTTTAAGTATCTGCCAAAGTGCCTCAGAATCAGGATGGAAAGCCCCAGACGGAGATGGTAGTAATAATAGGTTTTGGTTAATCCAAAATGCTTTGCAACCTCAGTTTAGTGCTTTAAGAAAAACACTTTACAATTATCATATTAATGGATTAGACCAATGTTATATTAATCGAGATACTTGTTTAAGTAACATTTCTTCTTCTATTGATGATTTGCTTGAGATTCACAGAAGCAGGCCATCTTCACTGAATATGCAGTTGTTTTTCAATGCAAAGTCAGAAGAAATCATAAAAATTTTTCTTCCTTCAACAATAGCAACTAAAAATAAAATGTATAATTTATTGTCACAATTAGACCCGTCAAGAATTAAAGCATATAATAAATTGAAGTAAATTTAATTATGAATAAGTTTAAAGGAACAGGAGTAGCATTAGTAACACCGTTTGCTGAGAATGGTAAAGTAGATTATAATGGACTTGAAAAATTAGTCGAATTTCAAATAAGTAATGGCGTTAATTATCTAGTTGTTCAAGGGACAACGGGCGAATCTGTTACATTAAATAATGAAGAAAAAGTTGCTGTTTTAGAGTATATTGTTGAAATTAATGCTAAAAGATTACCTATTTTATTTGGTGTGGGAGGTAATAATACTGCTGAAATAACAGAAAAAATAAAGCATTTTTCTAGTTATGAAATTGATGGGTTTCTTTCAGTTAGTCCATATTACAATAAGCCATCCCAAAATGGTATATACCAGCATTTTAAAGAAATTTCTTTATCATCAAGTCTCCCGATAATTTTATATAATGTTCCTGGAAGAACCAGTTCTAATATTTCCCCAGGAACCACATTAAGATTAGCTAATGATTTTAGTAATATTATAGGAATTAAGGAAGCTTCTGGAAATTTGGAACAAATAATGATGATTATTTCCAGTAAGCCAGAAAATTTTTTGGTAATATCAGGTGATGATGCCCTAACATTGCCACACATCTCTGTTGGTGGTGATGGAGTAATTTCTGTAATTGCAAATGCTTTTCCTAAAAGGTTTTCATCTATGGTTCAAGAAGCACTCAATAGTAATTTAGATATTGCGAGGAAAAAACATTACGAGCTTTTAGAAATCATACATTATCTTTTCATTGAAGGAAATCCAGCAGGCATAAAATATTTATTGAAATTGATTAATATTTGTTCAGACTCTGTAAGATTACCTTTGGTAAATATTAGTGAAAATACTGCTAAAAAGATATATAAATTAGTTGCTGGAATTGATGATACTTTAGTTTAGTCCTAGCTAATTATTATAACTATCGAAAAAACACCTAGAATCACTCCTAGCCAATTATAAATAGATACTCTTTCTCGAAATAATATTATGGAAAAAATTGTACAAAATATTATTACTCCTATGTTAATTATTGGAAATATTTCTGATGAGCTAAATAATTCACTTTTTAGTGATTTAACAAAGTATAATAATGTTAGGTAATTGGGTATTCCTAATACTATTCCCCAAATGATACTTTTTGGCTCTATTTTAACTTTTTGGCTACTGAGTTTGAAAAATAAAAAGAGCAAGCCGGAAAATCCAGCAGCAAGAAAAGTAACAGCAAAAAATAAATTCATATTGCTACCATTTAAAATAAATTCCTGAGCCCAGTTTAAGATGCCATCTGCTAGTCCTTGGCCAATAAATAGCAAAACTATAATGATTAAATGATTTTTATTTAAGCTATATTTTCTGTCTCCAATAGAAGATAAAAATATCGCTACAAATGCAAATGAAATACCTAAAATTTTATTGAAAGTGACTTCTTCATTTAATAGAATTATCCCAATAATTATCGGAATAATCATAGACATTTTATTTGCTATGGTACTAGGAGTAACTCCAATTTTTTGGGCCCCATGAGCATATAAATTAAATGTCAACACAAATAATAATCCTACAATAAATGCTAAAACAAAAAAAATAGTAGTATTCGAATAATTTATTTTATCAAATTCAAAAGTGTTTGGTAAGAAAATAATAGATAATATCCCAGCAGTAAAATAATTAGCTGATATCGCTTGAAGATTATTTACATTTATTTTTTCAAAGTATTTAAACAACATTACCATTGAAGAAAATGTTGAGATGGTAATAATTATTTCAATCATTAAAATATGTATAAATTCTATCCTTCCCTAAACTCTCAACATTGGAATATTTTCTATTTAAATTAGGAGCTTTTATTCCATTCGTGAATTTCTTATCTCCTATTATTACTCTTGCTTCATCCCAATAGTTAGCATCTAAAAAGGACTCAATTGTTTTTTTTCCGCCCTCAACAATCAATGAAATTATCTCTATTTTTTGTAAGTATTTCATCAAACTTTCTATCATTTTTTTATTTTCCGCTTTTAAAAAAATTACATTATCTGATTCTTTATTTTGTATTTTATTCAAAATGATTGTTTTTGATGACTTATTAAATATCTTATAGTTAGAATTTAATTTTAAATCAGGGTCTATTACAATCCTAATTGGATTAATTCCTTTATATTCTCTAACTGTCAGTTCAGGATTATCATTTTCGACAGTTTTTCTTCCAACTAGAATTGCATCTTCTTCTGCTCTCCACTTATGAACAAGTATTTTTGTATGCTCTGTAGATATCCAATTAACTCCTTTTTGATTATTACTTCTTATTAAATCAATAAAACCATCTTTTGTTTCTGCCCATTTTAATATTATATAAGGACGATTATTCTTATGAAAATTAAAAAACCTTTTATTTAAAATTTTCGAATTATAAGAATTATGAAGAATGACTTTAACATTGTTTTTTTCTAAGTAAGTAATTCCTTTGCCATTTACTTTTTTGGAATAATCTTTACAACCAATAACGACCTTTGGTATTTTTTTATTAGCTATAAATTCACAGCATGGAGGTGTTTTTCCATGATGAGAACAAGGTTCTAAATTTACATATAGAATAGATTCTTTTAAAAGAGATTGATTTTTAACACATTCAATAGCATTAACTTCTGCATGTTTACCTCCATATTGTTTATGATAACCTTCTCCAATAATTTTATCATTATGTACAATAACGCAACCAACCATTGGGTTTGGAGACACTTTACCAGCACCTTTTAGAGCTAATTCAATACACCTATTTATATATAATTCATCTTTTTTCAACCCTATAAAAATAGATATTTATAGTTATACGTATTTAATTCACAAAATTATTACACTATGTTTTAGGAAAAAACATATAATTCATTATTTTTGTCGCCCTAATAAATATTTGAAGGTCCAAATAAATTAACCTCTCTTAAGATAGACCTTTATCTGAGATACAAAAAATATCGCCTTATGGCTAAAGAAAAAAAACAATCAACTGCTGCTAAAAAAACTGCGGCAACTATCAAAAAAACCACATCTAAAAAAGCAGCACCTGCGAAGAAAGCTACAACGGCGAAGAAGGCAGCACCTGC
>CEOC01051626.1_pt1 | contig 23307 bp, 14 predicted proteins | sample 356191 | NCBI WGS metagenome assembly CEOC01 (sample SAMEA2619952, study PRJEB7988) | marine metagenome | biome: marine biome (ENVO:00000447); feature: deep chlorophyll maximum layer (ENVO:xxxxxxxx); material: "saline water (ENVO:00002010), including plankton (ENVO:xxxxxxxx)" | depth 17 m
CAGGCAGAGGATATTAACTCTTACCTTAAGAGAAGTTCTCTGTCTGATGTTATGGGTGCAGGGGAGTTTGTAACAAAGCAGGTGCTTGAGGCTATGATTATGGATTTCCCCAGCAACTCCGGAAGTTTTAAACATGACGGAACTGTTTTTAATTTAGAGGTCGATTCAATTAAGCATGCACTCGAGTACACTCATAGCAGAACTGCCATAGTTAATAATGGGTTTGAAAACTTCGAAAGAGGATTGAATGAAGAAACTCCTATTTATTTCGCACATATTGCAAGTAGATCGGGAGGGTTAGCTTCGGTTGAGTCTATTATTGAAGTCGGCTCAGTAGGTATAGGGGAGAACTTTGGGGTACTTGAGACTTTCAGTCTTGGAGGAAATACATTCCATCGTGGAAGCACTTATACTGCATCAGCAATAAATAAAGTATCTATTGGCGGTATAGAGTATGACCTGCCTGTTGGTAAGTTTGGTAAATCTATACCCAAGAATGAAACCTCAGAGTATCCGGGTGGTTCTATCTTAATTATCGAGGCAAAGCCTCTGTCGGGATATGAGTTTTTAAAATGGGAAGGTGAAGACTCTAGTGAGGATTCAATGATAAACCTAGAACTAGAGCATAATCTCTATTTAGAGGCGACCTTTAAGGCGGTATGAGCGTAATTCCCTACAGTGAGTTTAGCGAATTAAAGGGCAATGTAACCACTGCTGATTTTGTACTAGATGATGGTACAAGTTATCAGCTTAATTCATCCACTCTTGGTTCAGGTACTGGGGGCAAGCCAAGCTACATGGGTGGTTCTTGGGCTTGTAGCTTTAGTGCTGCACCTGTTAATACCCCAGCATTCATTGGTCTCAATCAAGATATAGATGTATTCATAAATTACGGGGATGGGACTAGACTAAGGTATAGAGTTTACTTAAATGACTCCCAAAATACTGACCCCGCAGATACAAATGTATCATCAAAGCATGGAGGTAGTGCCGACATTCTTTTCGTTGTAATTCGCCCTGGTAACAATCTTCCTAGCACAACTGCACCTGAGCCTGACACAGAGAAGCCAGTCATTACATTAACTGGTGATGCTAGTATCACTCTAACGCAAGGAGATGCCTATACTGAGCAAGGTGCCACGTGGTCTGACAATGTGGACGGCACTGGTAATGCCACCATTGGTGGAGATACAGTGGATACTTCCACGCTTGGGACTTATGTAGTTAGATACAATTACACAGACGCTGCTGGAAATGTTGCAACTGAAGTTACTCGCACGGTCAATGTGGAAGCACTAGGTACGGACACCGATACAGGTGGTGATACAGGTGGCACAGACACAGGCACCGATACAGGTGGAGATACTGGTACAGATACTGGTGGCGACACAGGCACCGACACAGGTACTGATACGGGAACAGGTGGAGGCACAGACACAGGTGGAGACACTACGACTCCATCCAATGTGAATACCAATAGCATACTTTATAAGATTGGATTGGCCATTAAGTCATCCAACTCAACTTCAAGTGGGGCAGTTTCAGCTCTTGATACTAGAGTTACCGCACTTGAAACAGAAATTGACGGAGGCTCGTTCTCCTAAACCTAATCATAATCAAATCATACTAATACGATGGCTACTATTAAAATCAAGCGGAGTACAACTGCTAGTGCAGTCGGCCCTAACACAGCGGGTGAAATCTCAACGAATCTTGCAGATAAGAAATTATTTATCGGTACTGGTTCGGCGGTTCTTACCTTCCCAGACGCAACGCAAATTACTCAAGAAATCAATACCGCAATAGGTGCGCTTTCTTCTGCATTTGAGTATAAAGGTGCAGTTGCCGGTAATGGACAGGCATCTACTGTTGCTAGTGGGGATATCTCAGAGGCTACTGCGTTAGCAGAAGACCCAAGTACGGGTGATTACTACAGAATCTCTACTGCTGGATTTGTTAAAGCATTTGGCGCTGCTGATACTGCAGGTTTTTACTTAAATATTGGAGACGCTGTTGTTTATAATGGTAATTCTTGGGACACGATTGATAACACCAATTCCGGAATTTCTGCCGCAGACAGTGGTGATGACATCGCTGTTAGTGGTTCAGCTGACGCTGGATTCACAATTGGTTTTGCTTCAACTGCCAAGCTCGACCAAGCTACTCAAGTGGTTGATGGTGGAACCTTCGGCTCCGGCGAATAACATTGGCTAAAATTCTTCCAAAAAGGTCTAGTACTGGGGGCGAGGTCCCCAGTACTGACGACCTTGCTGAGTTTGAGATAGCAATCAACTACGCTGACCGAAAGATATATGGTCGGAGTGGTAGTGATATCGTCGTGCTTGCTGAGCCATCCGATGGAGGTGGTGGCGGTAACACAGAAACAGATTCATATACCGAAAATACATTTTCAGGTGGATTGCTAACTGAGCAAAAAAAGTACACATCCCAAGGTGGTACACTTTTAGAGACGAAGACATTTACTTATACAAGTGGTAATCTCACCCAGGTATTAGTCAAAGACGGAAGTAATGTAACCACCCTTACGCAGACTATAGCATACGATGGAGATGGTCATGTCTCATCAATTACAAAGGATTACGCATAATGAGTTGGACAATAAATAATGGAGTAATCACACAAAGTGGCACTGACGCAGACCTTAGTGGATTGGGTGCAATCACTGGGGTCACAGTTACAACGATTGGCGGTATAACTCAGTATGATGTTGGAACAAATCGCATCGTCATAAACGGAACATTAACTCACGATGACCCCACTAATGTCTTGGTCAGCAATAGCACAGCGTCCAATGGCGAGGATGACGGAACAAGACTGAGTGCAATAGACATTGTTGGGGGTACATTTAACCTCGGTAGTCAATCAACCGTAAATGACGTGACTTACACAAAGACAGGGACACTTATTCGCATTTCTGGGTCGGGTACTTTCTTCCATTACCTGCCGTGCGGTATCCGTGTAAAAGGGGGGGGTACTTGGAACTGGTATTCTGGCACAGTAGAAACAAATCGTTCATGCGGTATTGCGTCTGATAACGCTAATAATTTTGCTAGGATATATAGCACTGATTGTGTTCTTATGAATACAAATGTGAATAGCTCAGTGAATTTCTCATTGCGTTGCGCTGGGCAGAGTGACGACTTACAGATAGACGGAATTACTTTTGATGGTGTCAATTCTTCAATAGGGACTCGTCTATTTTCAATCGCAGGGCTTGATGTAGCGAAAGGACTAAAATTCAGAAGTGGTGAGTTGCAATCAAGAAACACCCCCCACTCATCTATTGCTACATTCATTATTGAAGGAATTAGTTTTGGTGAAAATCGCAATAGTACAGATGTTGCATTGAATGGCGAGATAGTTAGCTGGGATAGCAGTAGTTTTGCCGTGCAAAGCTATGAAATATACAACTGCGACATAGGGTCGGCGATTGCGGTAAAAGCTGCAGACAGTACATATCGTTACGGAATTGTCGGTGTTTTTCAAAAACTCAATTTGACATTCAAAGACGCAAGCCAAGCACCGATACAAGGTGTAAAATTTTACCTACCAAGCACTGACAATGGGGACAGGCGAGCGATTGCTTGTACAGGCAATGCGAACAATTATAACAATTACGACTTTACGGCTAACACATACGATAAGTACGAAGCAACAACGGATGTAAATGGGGAAACTGGGGTCATTGATGTTTTATTGGGAGCGGTTCTTGGGGATACGAATTCCACGGATTACCAAAACTTGGACACAATTCTCTACAGCGAAACGAACACAAAGGGCGTTGACGATTTCACATTCAGAGCGTGCAAGTACGAATACGACATATCAACATTTAACATCATATTGCACAGCAATCAGACGATTACCGGTGACTATTCCCTGCTTGAAGACAGAACTATATCTGTGTCAAATAAATCCACAGTAGATGCTTATACTGAAATTGATACTCCAGAAAAGTTTTACGACCGAGCAAAAGCATACTTAGAGGATAACTACGCTGGGGAAACATCAACTATTGTTTCTCGTGAAGGTAACTCCATTGATGCGGGCTCTTACGATGTAGTGGTTGATGGAAATGTAACGAACGCTGCTTCTGCATTTGCGATTAGTGGTAACATATTAACCATCAAGGCAACTAGATTTGTAGGTAACATAGCGACCACAGGAACAACCACACTATCTGGTGGTGCAGAAGTCATTGGTACATTTGGATCCACCACGGTTCTTCCCTGGGAAGTAAAAAATGTGGAAGCTACATCTAGGATACAGCTATATAATGTAACTAAAGATACTGAGGTTCTTACCACAAAACTTTCAGGCACCGTTGGAACATTTGTAGACACAGATGGAACATACACATCCTCCGAGATAGCAGTGGGTGATGTAGTCAGGCTTCGTGTGACATGTGTAGTAGGGGATGAAGCTATGCTTCCCCTGGAGGTAACAGGTGTTGCCACAACTGCAGGACTCAATTTCTCCATAGATCAACAAGCGGACACCATTTATAATATTAATGGCATAGATGGTAGTGCAATAAGTGTATGGACTGCAGATTTCACAAACAATCCAATGGGGGTAGATTTAAGCGAGTCTGATGGAGGCGCAACTGTGCAAGAAATTTATGCCTTCATGGTATACTCGCAAACCACAGCAGATGGCGTGGATAAATGGTTTAATGTAGTTACGGCGATTGATGGTAGTAACTACCAAATAGACGATACAGTAGCTAATGTTAAAATACAGAACATTGGCACAGTAGCAGTAAACATATCGGGTGGCAGAATATTCAGGAAGGATGGAGCATCCGTTCTGTATGCCGAGGATGGTGATAAGCCACTTACGCTAGATACTGGAGCATTGGTTGCGAACATCCAGCCACAAATGGAAACTGTAATTAATAATAACTCTAAACTCTCTTCAATAGATAACAATTCTAAGCTAATCCCAGGATTACTTTAACCTTAACCGACACATAAAATGGCAGATACAAACTCAATATTCTATAAAATTGGTCAAGCGACCAAATCAAATGTAGCTAACGCAATAACGGCTCTTAAAGCCGCTAATAATACGTGGACTGGCACAAACGACTTCAACAAAGCAGTAACAGTTGGAACCGACAGTGAAGCTGCTAATTTAACCGTCAAAGGTGGAGTTAGTTCAACTGGTGCCGTATCGGGTAATACAGTAAGTGCAACAGGTGCAGTTTCAGGTGCTTCACTTAGTACCTCTGGCGATGCTGCGATTGGTGGAAATGCAACAATCACAGGAAACCTTACCGTCAGTGGTACAACCACCACTATCTCCTCCAATAACCTGGACATTAAAGACAATATCATAACTTTAAATGATGGTGCTAAAGAAGTGAGTTCTGCTGCCCCTGACGCTGGTCTTTTGTTTGAGCGGGCTGACGGTACAGATAATGCCGCCTTCTTGTTTGAGGAAGATTCTGACAGGTTTGAGGTAGGAACCACTGTAGAGAATGGTTCCGGTGGTTTTGGAACAGTCTCGCTTGGCGCTCTTGCGGTTAATTCCCTACTTGTGGGAACTCGTGCATCCACGCAAGCACTCGGAGATTTGGCAGACTTTAACGCAGGACTATCTGCATAGATCGATGTCGGTAGATAAATTACTTCTCAATCTCGGCACGGCTCCTGCACCCAGTGCTACAGACTCTGTTGTACTCAGAGAGTTCTCGGGTGGACCAATGGCTCAGCAAGATGCGGAGTATAATTTTATCAACATCACTGATCGGGTAAATAAGTTAATAGACAGCACTGAACTCATAGACTCCACTCTCACTGCATCAATAAATGCTCTGACTACAAGCGTGGATAATTTGACTACATTGGTAGGAGCAGGACCAAATAGTTTTGTATATGATGACGATACTAAAACCCTGACAATTACTTCAGCAGAGGAGGGCAGTGAATGAATGTTCCATTAGGGGATACTAACTCAGTAAAATGGGTGGATGGTGGGCAGACCCATGAGTTGGATCATCTTATCCTCAATGGTGTTACTATATGGTCTAGGATTGTAGAACTGACCGGAACTGCGACCTATAGTCCAATCACAAAGACAGTTACCTACCAGATATCAGGCGAAATTTATGACCTTACAAAGTGGAGCTATCAAGCTATTCGACAAGAAGATAGTTATGATGCTGGTGAGGTTTTTTCCGATATTGTATCTGGCCCACCTGAAGTAAATGGGACAATTGTTGAGTCACCACTTTTGGGTGTAGGTGAGGATGGTACATGGGATGTAACATTCAGGGGATATGATGGTGATACACTAAAGGGTACAGCAACTGCGACAGTAACAGTTGCTACACCATTTATTGAGATAACAAGTGTTCAGGAATTAAATACTTCTCCGCCACCCCTCGCAGTTGGAACTATGGTTGGAGTTGTTGTATCTATAGACCATCAGGACAGGAATGATGATGAGGATTCCGAATGCATCACTAAAGCTGCTTTCTTTGAGAACTTTGACTCGTTGACCACCGGTCTACCTGGAGGTTCTAAAACTACTGGTACACTTCCATACTTGAATCACCCCACTGCATATTGGTATTTCAACCCGGCACACTACCAATATATGGTGTGGAATGGTGTTGGTGAAGTAGGTGATTGTATAGGTGACAATAATGCAAACCTTGAGCATACCGCCACAATGGATGGAGTGACTTATAAAATTAGGTATAGGCAAATATTAAATTCGAGTGTTCCATCAGGACTCTCACTTGATGTGTCTGACTCACAGGTGAATCAAGTTACTTCTTCTACATCAGACCAATATCATTCATTTTTGTCAGCTTCTTACATGCAGGCGTTTTGGAAGACTGCAGGCGACTCCAGAAATCATAGCTATATAGAGGCGTATATATATTCAGTATCATGAGTTGGAACACAGATAATACAGTTTGGAATCCTGTTTATCCAGGGTCTTCATCAAATCCTTACCATAAATTGACTCACGAAGGAAATGGAAAGTGGAGAATGGTATCTGCTGCCGTGGGTGACATGGTAGAAAGTGACGGTGGCAGTGAAGACTTCGACGATGGTCACATGTTTGTTCTTTGGGAGACTGGAGAGTTTTACAAAGCTAAATCAAATGACAATTACCCTCATACCGCCTGGTATCAAGCGAGGTGGAATGGCTCTGCGTGGGTTCAAGGTAGCTATGGCGGTGGATTATCTCAACATTATCCATATCTAGAGTATACTTTTAGCGGCAATGGGCCCGCCAGAATATATGTCGGATATGCAGGATACGGAACAGGGTTTCAATCTAATGGTCGCGGAACAAATGCATACAACACATCCAATATTGTTAGTAACTCTGTTGCAGGCACTCCGTTTCCATTTGCTGGGTCTTTCCCAAACAGTTTCTCCAACTCATTTTATATAGATATACCCGAAATTAATCCTGATAATCCTCAGGATACTGGTGCAACACACAGAGTAAATGTAAACGCCCGCAATGTAGACCATTGGTCTTGGTCATTGGATGGTGGTCCTGACAATATGATGCCACCAGGTTCTACCTATGTAGATATTACAGTAGAACCGGAACCTGAAACATTTAATACGCCAACCTACGGAGTTAAGCTACAATTGAAAAATTGGATTACAGCAAGACTTGGGCATACTGACTGGACCTGTATAGACTTACAGAGATGTGGGCATCTTGAGCCAGTGACATGGTCAGGGATAACTATTTACCCAGCGAACAGTTGGATAACTGAGGTTCCGTCACACCCATCTACAAATACCACAACAGTGCAAGAGAGTCACCTAAACTACGGAATCCAGAATTGTATTTCAGATGGTCCTTACGACAATAAGGCACAAATGTATCAAGCAGTAAAAGTTACCTTAGATAATGAGGGTGACCGTGTGGTTATTATACCAGTAGAAAACTACTACAATAATGCAGTTACTGTAAGTTCATACGACGGAATAACATCATGAGTACACATATAGTAACAGTAAAGGGAATGGATGCTGATCATAATGTATTAGCTACGGATAGTATTACGTTTGAATTAGAAACCGGTCCGCAACCCCCTGAAATTGTTTACGGAACCGGACCAGAATGTCATCGCCTATCTTACGAAGGCACCCATGTAAATTTTACAAATGGAAAGTGGGAAGGTAAGACATTACAGGAACGGACCATAGGTCAATCTTTAATGAACAACAATTTGTATGGGAGTTGGCCGGGCGCGACTGGGACTGGGTGCGACCCTCTGATGACAGCCCGAAATACACGTAGTACTGGCATAACAATGTATGACACTGGCGGCAATCTTAGTATTAGCGCATCCACACTTGTATCTAAGTTAAATGCTAAAATTAAATATCACCATTCGCACCATGGTATCCAAACCGCTAAAGCACACGACCATTCTTATTACGATATTAGAACTCTGTCATGGTCTAATGCTGTCATAACAGACGGAAAGCTAACATCCATACAACTCACTGGCTTTGACTCTGCAGGAATAGTACCCCAGGACTGGACAAATGGCCAATACATTGCAAATAGGTATTTTTGGGTAATGCTAGGAAGCAATGGAGAGGTTTATAATGCAAGCCTTAGACCGGGGCTTAGGGCTGCAAATACTGTAGCTGGTCCATTGCTTTCTTATAGGGGTGGTATGTATGACCCCTACACAATCACAGGTTTCTACGATTATGCCTGGGCTGCGTATCCGTCACCAATAACAAGTATATATTACCACCTTGATGAGTTTTTTGATGTATTCAGAACACAGAACAGCCTGGAAAGCTCTGTAACATTTGACTTATTATTGGCGTACGCAAAAAGTCCAATCGAATATGTCCCCGTTTATGATGATGATGATTAAATCATCGCTCAGGAGAGACCTTTTTAAGAAGCCGCTTAGGGGCAATAAATGTTGTTCACGAGCAAGGGTTCCTGATTTCTTGGAGGGAAAGAATATAACTGGGGGATTTGCTTATGAGTCGGGGGACCAACAGAGATGGCATACTAATCATAATAAATCAGGCATGGAGTCTGCGCGATGCTATCTCGTGTGGAGTGATACAGGAGATAGTGGTATGCGATTCATCATAGATGGAGTTGTCACGACCTTTCAAGATGTGCCCGGATGGCAGTATAGAATATTTAATGTCCCTCAGCCTCATTGTGTTTTTGCTGACTGCAAAAGACTGAGCTACGGATGGGCAGTAGAAAAAGTAGAGAACCAAATATTAACACCAACACCACTAGAAAATGCCGAAGCTATATTACAATTTGCCTAACGGAAAGTCATTCGCCCATGTCAGTCGTAGCTGCACCTCGACATTGGCTGCTCATGCACTAAAGGATTTCTACCCTGAATTGCACGACCAATGGAAGACGGAAAACAGTCATGCACCGCAATGGTATCTGCCTGAAACTTGGGCTAATAGATTGCCCAATGAATGTCTTGTCATGGCAAGGAATCCAGTTGAGCGACTAGAAAGCCTTATTGGCAGGAATGGATATACGGATGATGTGGTTCAATTCTGCCTAGAATTAGCGCGTAGGTCAGCAGTAACTAATCGGGAAATGAGCAAGTATCTATCTATACTAAGAATACACCACATTATGCCACTAGACTATATTGCAGAGAATGATTCCCACTTTATAAAATTCCCAAATGTAGAAGAAGCGTGCATTTACCTTGGGTTAAATTACGACCCATCGATTAAGATAAATGAACAGAAACATGAAGTGGTACCTTTGCCAACTAAGCACAAGGACATGCTCAAGGATGCAATGGGAATATGGGAAGCATTATAATTGAATTTTAGTTGGGTTTAAACAACAATAAGTTATGACATCATCTATTAGGTCAGTAGAAGACAGAGTGAACCTCCTAGAGTTGGGCGGGGTGCTTTCGGCTTTTTATGACATAATGCCATACAAAAAGGTCTTCCTTGATTTGGGTGAATGGTCAGAGAGATGGATCAATTTAATCAACTCAGGTACGGGGAAAGTTTTCGGTCTTTGGGAGAAAGAGAAAATTATTGGTGGTATAGGATTAATATTATTTCCGGCTCTTGAGGATGGCGTGATGACAACCACAGAGGCTTTTTGGTTTGTTGATGAAAAAAGCAGAGGAGGTGGGATTAAGTTATTTATTAAGGCAGAAAACTGGGCAAAAGAAAATGGCGCCAAAAGGATGAATATGATCCATCTAACAAATTCCATGCCGGAAAAATTAAAAGGATTATATGAAAGGCGTGGATACAAAATGATTGAAACAACTTACCAAAAGGAGATTTGACATGGGAATAGCAACAGGTGCAGCATTAGCAATCGGAGGAATGGGGGCAGCTTCATCATATATGAGCAGCCGGAACGCAAGGAAGGCGCAGAACTCCCAGAATGCGGCTAATGCCGCTATTAGTAAACAGGCAAATGAGATGGAGATGGCAAGGTACTATCAGTCTCGTGGTGCAGCTATGGGTGCATCATATGAAGAATTGATGGCGAAACCAGGTGATTCCAACTACGACCCAAACCTTAGTTTGTTTGATCAGGATGGTTCAGCGAAGCAATCTGCAATACTACCACTTTATCTTTCGGAAATGGAAAAAAGTTTATCGGGTAATATATCGGATAAATATGGTGCACTAGCAGAGTCGTACGACCCTGAGCGAATGCAAAACATACAGCAACAATTAGCTGGTGCTGAGCAGGGGATGATTGATGTCGTCAATAATGTTTACAATGGGAATGAATTAGCTACCACAAATTCTTACTTGGATTCAATTCAGGGTCAGAGAGAAAGAGGGCTGGACGGAGTGATTGACGCTAGAGCACGGGGTCTGGATGGAACTGTTGATGCTCGACTTGCTGGATCCGAAGATTTGCAAAGTGCTAGGTTGCGTGGACTTGATGAGGTGCAACAGGCACGACTTTCCGCATCGCAAGCAGAAGCTCAGGCAATTCTCAATGAAGGTCAGAGAAATGCTGCGAACCAAAACTTTACTGGAAGAAGTGGAATTGTTGGAAATTCCGGTAATGCACAAGCAAGTACACTTGCCGCCCTTATGGGCGCATACACAGATGCAGGAGTAAATGCTGCGGATAATAGATTGCTCAATGCTAAAGATGCGTCCACTGTCTATGACAAGAATGCAGCTGATAGGAACCGTGTAGGGATTCTTAATGCCACTGATACGGCAAGGAATCTTGAAATGAATGCAGTCGATAAGACTAGGATAGCGGAGCAAGGAGAGGCAGATAAATTCAAGAGTTACCTTGATAATCTCGGAAACCAAAAGAACTTCCAACAGGTTGCGGGTGCTTTAGGTACAATCGCAAATAATCAGAATGCTGTAAATGCAAGTGTTTTTGCTCCTGAAATGGCAGCATCAAAAGCACTTAATGCAGGAGGATTTCAGCTTGGTCAGGGGAGAACACCCGAAGTTAATGTTCCTTCATATACCGCACCTGTTAAATCAAATCCTTTTCAGCACATAAATGCAGGAATACAGAGTGGGATTTCTGGATACATGTTGGCAAATGCACTTAGTACCCCGACCACCACCCCCACCCCCGGTGGCGTCGCATCAGTACCAGACTATACCTATGCTGATATGACGGGCGGAATGGGTGGTTATGGGCAATTTTCATACGAATAATTATCATGGCAAAAGTAATCGGAGCAGAGGGTCAAAGAGCGCTATCCCACAATTTGCGTAGGGAGGAAGAGCGGAATAAAGCACAGAACAGGCAAATCGCCAGTTCAAGGATTGCTCTAGGTAATCAACTGGAGAAGATGTCAATGGATAGCGATATTGACGACCCATCTCTTGGTTACTTGGCAGGGGCGGTACAAGCTGATCCAACCGGAATTGCTGGCGGGATAGCCCAAGCCTTTGGTGCTGTTAAAAGGACAAAAGCAATGGAGCAGAAGAAGTCTGCAATAAGAGGCAGGACGGAACTTGAAGCCAGTATAATACAGGACAATTTAAAAAACCTTTACGGAGAAGATGCAGTTTCTGAACTGAATGAAAGAATGGACCCCGAGGGGGTAAACGCAAAAGACCCGAGATTTTGGAATGCCATATCAAAAAACTTATTAGCACAGGAAAGCAAGAGCAGGCAGGACGAACTGGATGAACGAGCTAGGACACTGTACGAACAAAAAGTTCAGCTGAACGAATCAAACCTCGAGGAGAAAGAGTTAAGGAATGCTATTAGCTTTGGAAATTACATAGCGAACGAGGAAAATAGGGAGGAGACTGCGAGGCAGAAGGAAAATTACGAGAAAGCAAAACCTGCCATGGTTAATCATTTGAGGGACCTGTACAAAGATGATGATGGTAATCTCGATCCTAGTATGGAAGCATTAATTGAATGGGTTGCAACCAACCCAAAGTATATGGCAGACCATTGGAATCAAAATATATTAAAAAAACAGAGCGATAAAGAAAAGGGTGACCTCTGGGATTTTAATCCGCACTTGCAGGAGTTGTATCCCGACAGGAATTTCTTTATGAATTTAGAGAAGTATCCACCTAATGTTGTACAACATATTGTACAACGATCAGTGGCACAGAGTGCGATACCTCAATACCAGCAACTATCTCAACAACTTCATAGTGCCAGACAGGGATTGGGTGGTGCTAGTTTCGATATTGTAGGACAAGCAGAAGCTGCTGCGTTTCCTGTATCTGAGACAATAGATGGACAGAATGTATTCACTGTTGATTACATGGAGTGGTACAACAAGACGGCTCAGGAGGAAATGGGATACGAGTCGGATTTTGATGTCGAGGATGATGGTGTGGAAAAGGTATTTACGGACCTTAGAACAAAGATGCAGGGCCAAGTGGATACAGGGATGCCAAATGAGTATGTTCGCCAAAAAGCAGATCAAGCAAGGACAGCAGGAACATATGATGATATGGTTGGTGGATACCAAAATTCACTTCTTGCTCCGCACCTCGCAGATATAGACACATTAAATAAAAAAATCATCGACCTCAAGCAAAGGTATCCGGGTCTTCCTTTAGAAGCAGTCCCAAGATATGAGAGTGATAAAATCCAACAGGCAAAGGGCAGAACGCTCCCACCTGGTTCCGTCTTTCAAGGAACAAATGGCGGGTACTATATAACTCTTGGAAAACCTGGACAGGGTGCACCTGCGACTATAGAGGGGCTCTCTGTTCCTTTTACCGAGGACCAAGCAGGATTTGAGTCTCGCACAGGTTCTCCTTTTGGGTTTAACCCAAGTGCTCACTCTAGAGGTGGGTTGATGACCCATGGAGTAGATAGTGAATTTCCCCCACTGGAAGGAGGTGAATCTCTGGATGCTGATACACTTCGCCAGCGAGGCGTGCCAGTTACTATGTGGGGCATGAATAATTCTTATGGTGGAGGCAAGCCTCCTAAAAATGCAGGTTACCGAGAACTTACCGCAAAAGAAGTAGAGATGGTTAAAATGATGAATAGTCAATTAATGCTAACAGGAAACGCTGAGCAATCATCAGAGGCTCCATACTCACCTCCCCACATACGATGACTTACGGAATGCTCGGATACGAGCCTGATGCGGAAGAAATTCAAAAGAGAGACAGAGAAAGACAGGTACGTGACAATCTCTACTTACAAGACAAAGACAGATATCTTCGTGAACATAGGGCGTACTTAAAGGAACAGAATATTCCTCATGATGCCATGAGTGATGACCAAATCCTTATGGATATGGGTCAACTGGCAAAGAAGTATGGAACTCTGCAATCACCTAGAAATGAAACACTCAGAAGGGAACTAACAAGAATTTCTCAGCTTCAGGATCGTGAGAGTCGATCCACGCTTGGGTACTATCCTGGTGTTCTTTCGGATGGTCTGGTAAAAGGCGGGTACATGACTGGCGGTATGGTCGCCGGAGGTGGCGCATTAATGGGCGACAGTGTGCATGAAGGTATTGTAGAAATGGGGGTTGACCGTGACTCTTCTTATTTAGATGCAACTAAAAAATCTAATGATTACCTTAGGAAGAAGGGCGGGGAGTGGATGCAGGCTGCTGCTGAGGGTGGAGGGCCAGTAAAATCTTTAAAGAACATTTATTTTCCAGGTCAGTCTAAGTGGGATACATTTCGAAATGCATTAGACTTTATGGTATCCGGAGTAGGGGAGGTTGCCCCTACCATGATTGGTATCGCATTAGGTGGTGCAGCAGGGGGAGCAGTAGCACCCGTAGCACTTAAAGCTGCCCCAAAAGTTGTACAGAAAGGTGTAATAAATGCAGCACTCAAAAAACAAGTAAGAGCCAATGGAGGGACTCTGTCCCCAACATTAGCATCTCAAGCAAATCGTAAACTTTTACTTGATAAGGATAAAGCCTTTGCCGCATTAGGTACAGAGGGGCAGGCAGTGGCAAAAGCATATGCTCAGGGATGGGGAAACATTGCGGGTGCAGTAGCAGCTAGTGGAACAATGGGTATGGGCGAGGTTTACAATGAACTATATCCCCTGACACAACTTCCTGAAAATCACCCTGAGTATGTAGACTTACATTCGGCTCAACAATACTCATGGGCATTTGGTAATGCAATTGGAGCATTGGACTCTGTCATACCTTCCGTGTTGGGCTTGAAGGCATTGCGAAAGTTTTTCCCTGGCAAGCAGACGATTAGCCAAGTGGATGCCATGAGGGCAGACTCATATGTTAAGAAGAGCCTTATTCGTGCAGTGGGATTAGGTATGGTAATTGAAGGGACTACGGAGGCCACCCAAGAGTTTTTAAATTTAGCCTCCAGGGAATTTGCTAAAGCAAGAAAAGATGCGGTAGCTAATGACAGAAGTATAAACTTAAGCCAGCCTAGCACATGGGTTGATGGAGATAGATTGGATGAATTAGGGGAGGATCTAGGTACTGCCGCTAGGGAAGCTACTCCTGATCGATTGGGCGATGATAAGTTCTGGAGATTGCTTGATGCAGGAGCATTAGGGTTACTTGGTGGCGGTTCTGCAGGAGGTTTATTCACCGCAATTGATAGCTATGCGCCCGCAGAGATTTTTGGAAAATCCACAGGCACATTAAAGTCTAGGGTAGCTGAGCGTGACGCTCGTGCAGAAGCTGAGCTTGGTGAGAGGATAAGGGAGAAGAATCTTATTCGGGACGAACTTGAGTCACGGGCAGATAGAATATTTGGTAAGACCAAAGGAATGGAAGATGGGGACATGGTAGTCCTGCCTAATGGTCAAAGAGGAATCTTTAGGAAGTTTACTCCTATTTCCAATCGACCCGGTGAAATGCAAGGCATGGCAACCGTGGATGTTTTAAGTGAAGATGGGGAGACAGCTAAGACCACAAGCATTGGTATGGACTTTGTGTTCCCGATCGAGAAGAGTCCAATATCTGCAGCTAATCGTAGACAGGCACTTCAACAACCAATTGATCAAACTGAACCTACTGAGGCAGAAAAGAAAAAGACTAAAGAATTTCTTGCTGGAGAACAAGTTGAGGAGGAGGAGGATACAGGGGCAATAGATAGATTTAAGCAGGACGCAAAAGGGAAAGTTGAAGAGGAAGATGTTGAAGAAGGGAAAGCTGAAGGCGCTCTTGAGTCATCAAAGTCATTAAGAGAAACAGAAGTAGAACTGGATGAGCAACCAGGTACAAAGATAACTAAGGGCGACTTGGGTGCATATAGGGCATTACAAGACATATACGATTCTGACCTAACAACTGATCGACTCATAGATGGACCGATATCGGATGGTCTTAAAAAGAATATCTCCACAGAGGCATACAATCAGTGGGTGAGTAACTATTATGATAAAGCCGAAACTCAGCCAAGTAAGGCAGACTTCATAGATGCCTTCCGCAGAGCACATAAAATTATACACCCAAAAGGCAGACCTACAAAAGGAGACAAGGTCGCAGAAGATACCGCACAAGCAGCAGAGCAAGCCAAGCAAGATGCACAGGCGAAAGCTGAGATACGTGAAAAGGAAGCTAAGGACAAAAAAGAATTAGAGGCACGAACCGCCAGAAGGGTTGACCTTGCAAACAAGAAATACAACCAAGAAGGAGAGAAGTCCGTAGTAAGGTTTGATGCGAGAACTCAAAGACTGGCAGTATCCGAGTTGGAAATGGACATGGATATAGCTATTGGGGACTGGACGGTAGAATCCATAGATGAGGAAACTGGATATGTTACACTATCTTCCAATGTAAAGGGCTACACACTAAGGGAAGTAGATCCAAGAAGGGTTACAAAAGCCAAGAAGATAAAGAAGGAAACCCCACCAAGACAAAAAAAATCTGCCTCGTCTGGAAAAGAAGTTGCAAGACACAAAAAAGAGGAGATTGAGAAACAAGGGTCAGAACTGGAGTCTCTCCCACCTCTGGCAAGCGGAACCTATGTAATCCAATTTGGTACACAAAAATCAGTAGTAGAAATCACAGACGACTCATGGGGCTTCCCAATGGGGGGTGGCACTACAGGTCCGACTGCTGACTTTTCCCGACCAGATACATTTGGTCAATTGATACTAAAGATGGGCAAGGATATGTCCTCCTTAGCAAGCGTGAGATATGAGGATGAGTATACTTTTGACGCAAGTTTTGATGGTGTTGCATTTAAGTATTTCCTAAAAGAGACTGTCGTTGAACCCATCCCATTACAGGAAGGTAATTTGGTATGGAAGTATGGCAAGAATAGCGAAACTGCATTGGACGAAGAGCAGGACCATGTGCAAGTGCGGTCCATCACTAGGCTTAACAAGGAGATGTCCGAGAAGGAAGTCAGGGCAGCTATCGCAGAGGGCATGTCCAGAAAGGGATTAAAGGCAAGAAGCTTACCGCCCGATAATACCAAAAATACCAGAGCAAAATCTGTAGCAATAATTTCTATCCTTCACCAAGATACAGGGCAAGTATTCGTAAGGTCAGCCGGATTCACAGGAAGTGTGAGCAAGGGAAATCAAGGTGTAAATATATTTAACTTCAAGAAATCAGGTTCAGACTTCGTAAGTGCATTACCAAGTGCCGGACATATGGACTTTAGTAAACTACCTGAAGGATTTATCCCTCTCGATGCTATAGTTTTTTCGGCTCATCCAGGTAGGCTTTCTGCTAAATTTAATAGCATAGACGAATATGAAGCATGGACAGTTTCTCTGCCGGAGGTGGAAGAATTAAAACTCGACCAACTTCCCCATGTGGAAGAACTTATAAAGCAGTTTAATTCGAAGGATGAGTTTAGTAAGACCTTACAGAGGGAGATAGATTTAAATTTTGCAATCGAAGTAAACGAGAAGGGGGAGCTATTATATAAACAGGACAAAAACGGCAACCCAGTCATTCATGAATCTGTTGGTGCATATATTGGCACAGGTGGAAATAGACCGCTTTGGCACTACATAAAAATAGACGAAATAGAAAAGCAAATAGGGTTTGGTGACAACGCTCCGCTTGCTCCTGTTTACGAGAAGATATTTAATATTCTTACCACACCTGGCAGGACTGCTCAGGAATTAAATGATGAAGGGATGGCTCCATTTGTAGCAGGGTTGCGAATTGGAGTAGGTGACAAGAATGACTTAGGTCAGTCACAGATTGATACCCGAATCGTTTCACTTGATGAAGACTCGCTCGAGGCCTCTAGCAAGGCATTAGCTAAAGCACTTGTAAGTGCACTCTACAAGAGAACCAAGAGGCGTTACGAAATTGATAACAAGTCAGGCAAGGAGACCCTGTTTAAAGTAAGTGAAGATGGCAATCGTCAGATAGAGAACTTTAGTGACGATAATGACAGCACACCTGACTTTGATGAGGACTACGATTGGGACGCAAGCAACCCAGTAGCCGCAGGCAAGACTGTATTCTTTGAAGGCTTTACTGCGGATCAATTAAAGATCGTACATCAAGAAGCAATTAATTTTGATGCAACCGAGAGGTCTAGTGAAGAGATTATAGAGCATTTTTCATTAAACGACCTAAGGGGAGTACCAGTAGTAGAATTTAATAAAAGACCATCCCTGCTCTCTATTATTGAGATGGCGGCTAACTCTGACAATCAAGGCTCACAGGTTGATCAAATGATTAACATGTCAGCTGAGAGCTCCGACTCTTCTGTACAGGCAAATACATCCAATGTAGTTGATGTTAGACCAATAGCGGCATTTATAAAATGGGTCGCCGACACAGTTGAGCCACAAACTATCGATCAATTAATCAGGGCTTCATCACAGCCTACCAGCCAGAATGCGGATGCATTGTTTGACCTGGAATCAAAATTCTATGCGAGCAAAGGTATAGTAGTTAAAAACAATTTTGATAATAAAAAGATAATTAAGGAGATAGAACTAAGTGATGAGCAGAGAGAGAATCTGTCTGTTGCTTACTCAAATGTTCTTAATGCTATAAGAAGTCCGGAAAATACAATTGCTAGTTTACAGGAAGCATTTTTCGCAATCTCTGATTCCTTTGGTGATGATGGAACAAGTGGGTTCATAGCGCTCGAGGACTCGCAAATCACTAACCAAAAAGATTTCGATCAAGCTTTAGATGATGTCGGGATAAGCGAAACAACACAGGAAATATTTAAGATGTATGTGAAGGATGCCCTGAAGCAGGCACTGCCGGATCATAGAGTAACTGTCATTAATTTAATGAGTGAGCACCTTGGCAATAATACGCCCAAGGCACTCACTACAATGCGGGACAAGATTGAGAGCATACTGGTTGAGACAGGTGCAATAAATAGTGTATCTACCGCACCTGGTCAAAAGCCTGATGCATCAATGATGCTAGACCAATTGCCTGACACGATTGATGAGGTGACTGACGCAACTATTGAGCTTGATGACAATATTGCTCGAGGGCTTCCTTATGCATTATCGCAGGGCTTTAAGATTAGTGACGAGCAAGCACAGAGAAATCTTGCGACCCTACAAAAGTTTTTCCCCGACAGCCTTCCGGGTGCAGCAATGAGTGCAGTTGCACTAGAGCGAATTGGCAAATTCATAAACGAGTCCGATACAGAAGGAGCAGAGTTTGGCAAGAGGTTACATGAGCATCTATCGAACATGCTTGTGGCAAGAGACGGCATGGGTCTACCTCCAATTGCTTTTGATATTAGTAGTATATCTTCCAGACCTGGCACAATAACAAGAGGGCAATTCATTGCATCAGAAGGTGGCGTAAGTCCTGTTGTACAAATAAATCCAAACTTCTACCTTGGTCAGGATGATATAATCGGAAAGCCCTACCCATTTACTGGGGATGTGGAATCTGATATCCTGATAACAGTTGCAACACATGAGCTTTGGCATGGCACGATGGAAGAGCCACTCAATGTATATGAGCAAGAAAAGGCAAGAGGGGAGGACAGTCCACTACAAGAAACTATTGACCTAATAGATGAGGTCATAAGGGCAGTAGCAAATGCATCACAAGGCACTCAATACTCATCCATGTTTACTGGTGACTACAGTATGGCAAGGAGGGAGATTTTAAATCGGGCATGGAACAGAAGGGACTTCGCTGAATTTCTTAGTACCATAAGTGTGGACCCAGCACTCCGGAGGAAGATTGATCAGAACGGAGAGGGCTTTATAAATAACCTGCTTGATGCACTTTATGCAGCTTATCTAAAACTGCTCAATGCATTGGGTATAGAAACTGAAGGCACGGCTCTGCGTTCATTGCTTGATCTGTCAAGACAACTAGACTCCATACACCAAGACTTACAGGCTAATAATGACAACTACCTGAATCAGGTTACTGATGCACAGGTGGAGGCTATTGCCGCTATGTCAGAGACTCCTGCTGTAGCACTATACTCCAAACTGGTACAGGTTTTAAGTAAGCCAATTGAAACTGGGGGAGATTCCGTTGATGCAGTTGCGATATCCCAACGAATAAACCAACTTACCAAGGGTAACCCAAAGAAGAAGATACCCGGACTTATTCGTCAGGCAATGCAGGAGGGTGACAAAGAGCAAGCAGAGGAGTTTAAGAAGGAGTTGGCAGAATTAAAAAAGAAACAGGTAAAGAAGACTGGATTCCAATTGCCCGAGCAAGCAGAAGCAGGAAAGTGGCCCGACCTTTTAATTAAAGCAGGGGTAACCAGAGCGGAACTTGATGCGACCATCGGACCACTACTAGACGGTAAGCAAATAGTAACTAAGACTGAGCTTGCGGAGGTCGCAAGTATTGCTGACCAATCAAAGATGATTGCTGAGGCATATGATATCAGTCAAACCTGGAGTAGTTATTCAGATTTTCGCAAGCGGAATATATACCAAGGGAAAGATGGGGAGTATATAGAGATTCTTACCTTTGCTCCTCAATTTGCACCCCTGGACAGGACGAAATATTTAGGCATTGTTAATGAGGAGTTTGGAGATGTCCATAAAGCGGAACTTAGTATTCCTTATTACAATTTGGATACCATGGATAAGTTGAAGAACTTAAATCTATTAAGTTCTTATGACCTAATGAGGAATGCTGGATTCGAAAGGGGGCTTTTTTATGAACCAGAGATTGTGCAACAAATATTGATAAAGACTCAATATGCACCAAAGAAAATAACTAAATCCCTTGATAGTGTCCTTGGTTCCTCTGATCCTGCTTTGGATGAAGTTACAAACGGATACATCAAACTATCCCTTTGGAAAGACGCAAGTATTGGAAATGAAAAAATGTTCATTACCCTTAGTAATACACAAATAGAAGAGGCTGCCCAAAGAAATCAAGTAGGAGGAGTGGGGGAAAAGTTTGCTGATGAGTATAAGTCGCCAACCGCATTCATTGGCACTCAACAAGCAATGGATATGTGGGTTAATGAAATTGAGTTCATAGAAGATTCCGCAGATAAATTAAAAAAACTTTTTGATAGATTCCCGCTAATAGGACCTAACTATACACAGTATAAATTAGGTTTTGTTGGTTTAAAAGGTGACTGGGCTACCGCCATCGACCTCATAGACAAATACAAGGGTGAAAGTGAATTAAATAGTTCTGAATTTCATAAACAAATAATTGATGACGCAGTAAATTTTAAAAAGTCCGGAAGTACAGCTCCGCAAATAGAATTTCTCAATGAAAGTGTAATCAAACTTTCAATGTCAATCCTGGGGTCTTACGTTCGTGAAGGGCTTGAGACAAGTGGTAATGGCACAATGTGGTATGAAGGTAAAACATTTAAGAGTGCACGTGAAATATTGAAGGATATTTATCGGGACGAGCACACTAACAGACTTGAGCAACTGCAATTCATTCAGGATAAAAATGAAGCGGATGACAAATTTGAAAAACAGTTAGAAAATTTAAATAAGGAGTTCGGTATTTTTTGGGAGAAGTTTCACACAAAATTCGAGTACAGGGTTAATACTGTATTCAAGATTATGGGAGGAGAAACATTCGATGGTGAAACATATTATGCACCAGATGTAGCCTCTTATGAATTGAATATTTTTTACGACTTTCAAAATATTGAAATCAACGGCAACCAAGGTAACGGCACACTTAGAGACTTGCTTGTTTTCTTAGATGGTAAACGAATTGCGAAGGAAACCCTTCTCGAGCTTCAGGAGTCAGGGGAGATAACAGAAAATTCATTGCTATATGGCTGGCCCAGTAGGCTAAGTAGGGTAATACAAGAAAGATTTGGGACAGAGAATCAAAATTACTTTCGTATACTGCAAACTGTTAGTCCACAGGTCGAACTAGGTAGGGAGCTTGCCTCCACGATTAATTCAATCTACGCAGATAAAACTGAATTGATGCCTGTGGAACACGGCTCATACACGAAGGATCAAGTAACACGAGTGGTTAATAAAATAAGCCAGTGGGCACAGCGCTATAGTGATAGTGATTTATATATCTCCATACCGAGTGACAGGTCGACTGCCGAGAGATTAGTCAGGATACTTCAATTAAAAAACCTAAATGCAGAAATTTCAGATTCTGGTTTTTCAGCGGGTGAGATTGAGGGCACAAGGATATTGGTTAAGCCACCATCTGACATGCAACTCTGGGACAACCAGATACAATTTCCAACAATTGAAGACAGGGATGAATTACAAGCAAGAGGGCTTGGCGAAATGGGAGGTAGTACCCACCACAGTGGCTCAAGTAAGTATCTTACTCGTGAGAGGTCAACAAATGGTGTTCTTGATAATGATTATGATACGAACGAGCAGCCTAACCGTCACCACCTAAGAGTGACCTTTGTTGATGCTGATGGAATTAAGACTGCCTTTATAGATGAATCCCAGTCAGACATAGACCAGGAGGCTCAACAAGACATCGTAGGAAAATTCGATAAAATGTATTCCAACGCGCAGAATGACCAATATCAAGTAAGTGGACATAGTTACGAATACTCTTACGACCTTGATGACAGTGATTTCCTGAGACTCCATGAATACAATGAAGGAGAGGAGTATAAGAAGGGAGATGTGGTGGTTGATGAACAAGGAATCTTTGTGGCACAAACTGATACCCAAGAGCGTCCCACTGATACAATTGAATCCGGCAGACTAGATCCATTTAAAATATGGAGAATGCTAGGAAAGAGAAAGTCAGGCGTTGAGAGAGGGTACGGACTTAGTGACAGACCTAACCCAAATAAGTTATTGGAGCAGATGCGGGACTTCTATCTTCTAAGAAATGTTGATGGCATGACTGTAACTGGTGACCCAGTTGACGAATATCTCTTAGTGCACATTCAACCTGAATTGATTGCATACCATGATGCAAATCAACCAAGCGAAGGGTTTGAGCAGAACGCAGGACTTGAGGTATATGATATACCCGACTCACCATTCAGGGGAGTAAGGATACTTGAAGGGAGAAATAAAGAGGGGAAGATGCTAGAGTATTACGGTGAGGAGATGCGACAATCTCCAGGCTGGAATCCCGAAAACCTACATGCAGGTGAGATTCGGGAAAAGATTATTAGTAAAATAAAAGCATACGGAGGATTTACTGGGGCAATACCACAAGGAGGAAATTTCCATTCGTTAGCTAAATTAAAGAAGGCACTTATCGATGAATTCCAAAAACCAGTGCGTGGAGGGCAAACTATATTTAAAAAGAATGTGGAATTAGCTGCCTTAAAATTTCTCTTGAGAGAAATGGCAAAAAGAAATGTTAATCGTATAGCATTTACTAGGGGGGATGTAATTTATCCAATTGTTGCAGGTGCACCAAGTAATATTCAAAGTGCAGCAAAAATTGGTGTTTTAAAGTCCCAAGGTATTCAGCAAGCCTACATACGCACGGCTCAAACA
>CEOC01165597.1_pt1 | contig 22927 bp, 25 predicted proteins | sample 356191 | NCBI WGS metagenome assembly CEOC01 (sample SAMEA2619952, study PRJEB7988) | marine metagenome | biome: marine biome (ENVO:00000447); feature: deep chlorophyll maximum layer (ENVO:xxxxxxxx); material: "saline water (ENVO:00002010), including plankton (ENVO:xxxxxxxx)" | depth 17 m
ACGTTATTTGGGAATGCTGTATGTACATACATCATGTTACCAATAACCAAAGGTGAACCTTCATGACCACGGTTTACACCAGTAGCAAAAGTCCATGCAGCTTTAAGGTTTTTAACGTTACCTTTGTTGATTTGAGTAAGCTTAGAATAAGCTTGGTTATCATGCTGACCACGTGGGTGAGCCCAGTTGTTAGCATTTTTCATAGCTTTTTCTTGATCAGCAGCAGCTGAAGCAACCATTGGCATAGCCATAGTAGCAGCAGCAGCAAAACCAAGAGCTAATTTGATTTTATTTAATTGCATAAAAATCTCCATAGTTTTAACTAAGGGTTTATAAAAAGCAAACAATCCCCTTTACGTATTCTTTTAAGACTTGCATCTTTAGGAATCAATAAAGCAAAAATGGAATGTATGCTCGTAGTACAAAAGTTCTGTACTTGAAACGTACTTTATACCTCTAAAAATTTAATTGCAACACTTTCGTAACAATTTAGTTACATTTAGTGATTTATTTTACTTATCAAGAATTAGGTAATTTTTTGCTTTACAATAAAGCCTATATTTTATTTTATTCAAAGAGAGATCAGAAGCTTATGGAATCAGCCCAAACCAAAACATTATTCCCTGAAATAGAACCCTTTCATCACTCGTTCATTAATACTGGTGATGGACATAATATATATTTTGAACAATCTGGGAACCCCGACGGTCAGGCAATTATTTTTCTTCATGGTGGCCCCGGAGGTGGAACAGGCCCTAAACAAAGACGCTTTTTTGATCCTGAACACTACCGTATCATTTTATTTGATCAAAGAGGATGTGGGAAAAGTTCACCCCTAGGGGAAACCTCAAATAATACAACTGAGCATCTTATCAATGACATGGAAAGTATTAGAAAAGAACTCCATATTAAGGAATGGATTTTATTTGGTGGTTCTTGGGGAAGCTCTTTAGCGCTCGCTTACGCTATCAGATTTAAAAAATTTACCAAAGGACTTATTTTACGAGGAGTATTTTTAAGCAGGAAACAAGAACTTGATTGGTTTTTAAATGAGGTCGATCAATTTTTTCCAGAGCTGCATGAAGTGTTATTAAATCATAAACCTCATATCAATAAATTAAATTTGGTATCAAGCTATGTTGATCTTGTTTTTTCTGACAATCAAGAACAAGCAAAAAAAGCAGCATTTGCATGGAATACCTTTGAGGGAAGTATTTTGAAAATGATGCCAAACCAGGCAACCGAAAATAGTAATGATATAGATTTTGATTTTGAATTAGCAAGGGCAAAAGTCCAACTTCATTATATTAAAAATAATTGTTTTATTGATGGTGAAGATATACTCAAAAAAATTTCTATCTTAAAAGATAAACCAGTGGTTATTGTTCAAGGAAGATACGATATGGTTTGTCCCCCAAAAACTGCTTTTGAAGTTGCGCAAAGAATTCCTCATGCAGAAGTTATTATGGTTCCTAACGCAGGACATTCAGCATCAGAAGAAGGTACGTTGGATGGCTTGATAAAAGCAACAGAAAAATTTAAGTCTTTATAAGATACATGAGGTTTGACCCAAAAAGTTTTATACATCAGCAAAACGAAAGCTATTTAATACTCCAAGAAATATTGTCAAGCTTTAAGCGTCGAAATTTCCTAGCAGTAAATGCCTCAATTTCCTTTTTTGCTTTATTTGCATTTATACCTTTAATTCTTCTTATTCTATTTTTCTTTAGTCAATGGCTAAGTAGCTCTTTATTATCGTTAGAAAAACTCCAAAATATTACTGCTTTGTTATTACCTGAAATGAGTAGCCGAGTAATGGATGAAGTTGGAAAGGTATCCTCAAGAAAAGCATCTTGGGGTTTTGTTTGGATTACTGTTTTATTTTTAGGTTCTACACCACTTACATCTGCTTTGCGGTCAAGCTTTAATAATATGTTTAGTTTCAAAAAAAGAAATGCCTTTCTCAGAGAAAAAATTATAGATATTATCTCTGTAACCGTTATTATGGTCCTTTTGTTTATATACACATCTCTTAATATATATCTCATTCAAGCAAGTAATTTTTTTATAAATTACTTGCCAATAATTGAAAAAACTTTGCTTACATCCATATTATCTTTTTCTTTATTAGCAACAGTAGTATCGCTTTTCTTTAAAATATTTATTCCACTTAAAATTAGGTTTATTCATATCTTCTATGGAGGTCTTGTAACTAGTTTTTCTTGGTTTGTATTAAGTAATACTTTTGGTTCTTTTAACTATATTAGTGAATATTACGGAATTTTTTTTGGTGGGATGAGAGGTTTATTTATATCTCTTATTTGGCTATATTTAAATACTGCAGCATTATTAATTGGTGCTGAAGTAATTGCTGCATTCCATAAAAAGGAAATTTTACTTATCAAAACATTATTTACAATCAAAAATATTCATCGTCATCCTATTCATGAAAAGCTTATGGAATATTTCGGCCAACATCTCAAAAAAGACACGATTATATTTACTGCTGGTGAAAATGATCAAAAATTATTTTTTGTTATTGAAGGGGAAATCGGTGTTGTTAAAAATGGAAAGGTGGTTGAAACAATAAATGCTGGGCAATACTTTGGAGAACAGTCTTTGATAAATAAAGTTCCTCGTCTAGCCTCTACCTTTGTAATTTCAGATTGGGCAAGAATTATTGTACTACCCAAAAAAGAAATGAGACAACTTCTCAAGGAAGATAATCATATTGCCATGGAATTTTTACAAAGGATGGCTAAAAAATTACATGCTGTCTAATGTTTTTCTGGTTTCAAATCAAATGCTATACAAATGCGTTCTTCATTTGACTTGAAAGGTATTGTCCTATGGAATACTGAGGATGGAAAAAATATTACATCACCAACTTCAGGCAATATAGTCTTTTTAGGAAAATCTTTATGTAACCTTGGATAATCATCACCGTCCGTGCTTAACTCAATAGCCCCCTCGGTAGACGATTGCTTATGTGAGGGAATTGAAAGATAAACAGCTCCACTAATCCATCCATCCTCATGAATATGAGAACTCAAGTGACCCCCATTCTGCATTTTTACGAACCATGAACTACTAAATTCAATTTTTTTTGGAAATGAACGAATGAACTCACATTGGTTGTGCTTCATATCCAAATAATAATTTTTCAAGATGCCAACCAAAGCATTTTTTAATCCTTGAAATGAGTCCTCTTTTCTTTTAAATAAATTACCGGAAGACTGTATCCCTGATGTAAGCCTACTTTGCTTTCTCATTCCAATATCCGCTTGGTTGATGTCATGAAGTAAATTTTTAACCAAACTAAAATTATCGGCTACTAATTCAGGTATTTTCTTATGGCAAACAAAATCTAGAGCAGATGGGCAAAATTGGTAAGTATCTGCTTGCTTAAAATTTTGTGCATAATGCGTAGATAAGGTAGCTAAAAAAGGTGAATTATTTTTAACCTTAGTTAATGGGATTAGTTTTTCTTTGAAGATTTCAAAGTCTTTCAATTTGTAATAACAATAAAGAGTACGTTCTTGCCAATCCCCAAATTCAGATTGTTCAAAATATTTAATTGCCTCTTTAAAATGTTTATTGTCATATAAAAAAACTGCTAATTGATAATTTGCACGCTGGTGTTTGGGGTTAACTTTTACAGCCATGTTTAAAAATTCTTTAGCCTCCTTAATTTGCCCGTCATGCCACAATGCATCTCCGAGATCTGAGTAATATTCTGGTTCGTTAGCACCCAACTGCAACGCTTTTCTATAGTGTTCAATTGCTGAAATCAAATTACCTTGATTTCGATAAGCACCAGCAAGATTATAATGGCTTTTAGCATCTTCTTTTAAATGCAAAGATTTTTTGAAAAGTTCGATAGCTTTATCTAAATCTCCCTGCATTTGCTTGATAGAACCGATATTGCTTATCGCTTCATAAAAACCAGGCTGAATGCTGAGAGCTTTATCATAATTTGAGATAGCGTCACTAAATTTAGACTGACTTTGAAATAAAATACCTAAGTTAAAATAAGCCTCAGTAAAATTTGGATTTAACCTTATGGATTCTTTATAAAAGGGTATGGCTTTTTCACTTTGATTTAATGCAAATAACATCGCACCTAAATTAAATTGCAGTTCGGGAATAGAAGGATTTATTTTAATTGCCTGCCTGTATGCATTAGCAGCTTTTTCAAATTCTCCTTCTTGTTCTAAACATACCCCCAAAATATTAAATAACATTAACTCATTTGGAAAATGTTTAATCAAATTATTCGCTTCATCTATAGCCTGACTATATAGGCCTTTTTGATGCATCATCATTAATTGATTGATTTGTTGTTGCGTAATTTGCTTCATGAATTCCTTTATTTTTTTTACTTTCAATTAATGCTGTTTAAATTACTTCGATTTTAATTTTAACAAAATCATCACATTTATATAATCCGCATATGCAATGCAATGCTAGAATATCGCTTTCATTTAATCATAACAACTTTATAAAATATATGAATCCTACACTTCTCAATATTATAGGCGCATCATTATTTGCTATTGCAATTATCCATACTTTTTCTACAAAATACTTTCTTCACCTTGCTCATATTCATCCAAAACATTCAGGCATTCTTCATCTTTTAGGTGAGGTAGAAGTAGTATTTGGTTTCTGGGCAATGATTTTGATAATGTTTATGTTTGGTATTGATGGTTCGGAAAAAGCTATTAATTATGTAGATACTAGGAATTATACCGAACCAATGTTTGTGTTTGTGATTATGGTTATTGCAGCTTCTAAACCCATACTTCAATTTGCTGAGAATATTGTCTTAAGTACAGCACGCTTAATTCCAATTAAAACAGAAATAGCCATTTATTTTTTATTGCTTAGCTTAGTCCCATTGCTTGGATCTTTTATAACTGAGCCTGCGGCAATGACTTTAGCTGCTATGCTTCTTGGAGTTAATTATTTTGGTAAAGAAATGAGTTTACGTTTTAAATATGCAACCCTCGGAGTATTGTTTGTAAATATTTCAATTGGAGGAACATTGACTCCTTTTGCAGCCCCCCCTGTTCTAATGGTAAGTAATACATGGAATTGGGATATACATTTTATGTTAACTAATTTTGGTTGGCGGGCAGCTATAGCCGTTTTAATAAATACAATAGCTGTAGTATGGTTCTTTAAAGAAGACCTTAAGCTCATAAAACTGAAAGAAAAAAGTAATACTCTTAAAATGCCTATACCAATTACCACCGTTCATATGATCTTTCTTATTGGGGTTGTTATATTTGCTCATCACCCAGCGGTATTCATGGCTTTGTTTTTATTCTTTCTAGGATTTACCACCGCTTACAAAAAATTTCAAAATGCACTCATTCTCAAAGAATCTTTGCTGGTAGCATTCTTTTTAGCTGGCCTCGTAGTACTTGGTGGAGTTCAACGATGGTGGTTAGAGCCTACTCTAATGTCTATGAGTACAGATGTCGTTTTCTTTGGTGCTACGACTTTAACTGCTATTACTGATAATGCAGCTCTTACGTACCTTGGATCTCTTGTTGAAGGATTGTCGGATGAATTTAAAATTGCTTTAGTTGCTGGAGCAGTCACTGGTGGTGGTCTTACCGTAATTGCAAATGCTCCAAATCCTGCAGGTATTTCTATTTTAAAAAAACATTTCCCTGAACAAGTTATAGCTCCTCTTGGTTTACTTATGGGTGCAATTCCACCTACTATTGTTGCAATTATTGCTTTTAGGTTTATTTGATTTATGAGTTTTGACGAATCTTTACAATACAAAGGAGAAGTGCTCCTAAAAGAAAGAAGGAAACAAAAAATTTCAAGAATTGATATTGCTCTAAAACTCACGCTTAATGAGCTTCAAATCAAATCTATTGAAGAAAATTTAGATACTGGTTTTATTAACAATCATTTTAAGGAATTATCAATTAAACGCTATGCAAGAATATTAGCCGTCCCCATTGAAAAAGTTATCCCTTTAAACAACAACATAAATAATGAGACCAATATCTTAGATGATGTTCAAAATATAGCCTTTAAAAAATATTCGTTTATTTGGCCTGCTGCTTTAGTCTTATTTCTTTTCGTAAATATTTTTGTTTTTAATTTGCCAGAAGAAGAGATTGATCATATGATTTTGAATGAGTCAGCTACTAATATCTCAGTTCCCATTCTTCCAGAAGTTAATGAAAATAATTTACCTATTGAAATGAGTGAAAACGATACTCCTCTCGAAGTGGCTCAAATTAATTCCGATTCATCTTTGCCTAACAATGTAACACTTGATTTTATTTGTACTATTGATACTGCTGCTGATTTAACAAATTTTTCTACTAAAAAACCTGAAAAACCTGCTACATATTTCTTCATAATATCTTATGAAGCCCAAACCTTTTGTACCATAGATTCAAATAATATTTTGAAGACCTATAACCTTGCTAAAGGAGAAAGGATTACGCATAAAGGTACGGCCCCTTTTAAAATTCAGTTGGATCCAACAGTTAGTGAACTCTATTTTGAGGGATGGAAAGTACAATTACAAAATGATGATTTTTTTATTAAACTTCATCCTGGAAGAATAAATAATTTAGATTAATCGACGCGTAACAAATCATCCCAGGAAGTTGTATAAAGCTGGCTTTTATTTAATTGCCTCATCCCCCAAGTGGGTTTGAGCGGTTGTGTGCCCAAACGTAAGCTATTTTTATCAAATTTATTATTTATACTATCCATTGTTCTAATCAACATACCACCCTCTTTATTTCTTAAGAACGAAAGATTCTCCTGTGATTTTTCAGTTTCTGTTAGGCTGCTTAAAATAACACCGCATTTTGTATAACTGATGTTTTCTTTATAAATTTTATTTAATCCTCTCAGCGCTGCTTTAATAATAATTGTTGTATGATTAGTGGGTGGTTCAAGGGGTATAGCAATATTGGCCTTATATCCTCGAACTTTTTTATCAAAAGGATTTGATGTTACAAAAATAGTTATCATACTGCTTATGGTATTTTGACTTCTTGCTTTAAATGAAGCGCGGCCAACAAAAGTTGTTATAGCCTCAACTAAGTCACTATACTGAGTTACTTTTTTACCAAAACTTCTAGAACATCTAATTTCTTTTTTTTTCGTATCAAAACTTTCTATCATAAAACAGGGGGTTCCATTCAGTTCATAAACAATTCTTTCCATATTAATACTAAATTTTTTTCGCATAAATATCGGATTAGCTTTTTTTAAATCCAATACGGAAGAAATGCCTTCAGCTTGTAGCTTTAATGATAGCGACTTACCAATACCCCATAACTGATCAACTACTAAAGAATTCATAATACAATTCATTTTATCCTCAGCAATACTCGTTGTGATAAAGCTCCCTTTCCAATAAGAATCTTTTTTTGCACATCTATTAGCAAGCTTAGCTAAAACTTTTGTTGGCCCTATACCTACACAAACTGGCATACGAAGATATCGCCATAATCTTTTCCTAATCTTCTGTGCGATATCAGATAAATCATGATATCCATTCATATTTAGAAAACATTCATCTATAGAATATATCTCTTGAGTATCAGTAAAATCTGACAATAAAGTCATCACGCGATTACTAATATCAGCATAAAGAGCATAATTAGAAGACAATACTTGTACATTGTATTTCTTAATAATAGTAATGGCTTGAAATAACGGTTGTCCCATCTTAATCCCCAAGTCTTTTGCTTCTTGACTCCGAGAAATAATACAACCATCGTTATTGCTCAATACAACCACTGGCTTATCACGTAAGTAAGGATTGAAAAGCCTTTCACAACTCACATAAAAATTATTAACATCTACCAAAGCTATCATACTTATTTAAACTTTCTAACTGCTCCAGTAATTACCCCCCAAATTTCAAAATCCATATTTTCAGCAATATCAATATATTTATAATTTTTATTTGCTGGGACCAATCTTGGTTTTGACGAATATTTTGCTAATGTTTTAACTGTAAATTCCCCATCAATTGAAGCTAATACAATATCACCAATTCGTGCTTGTTTTGAGCGATCAACAATCACAATATCACCATCATGAATACTGGCATCAATCATTGAATCACCTTTAATAGCAATAAAAAAAGTAGCTTCTTTTTGATTAATTAAATAGTCATTTAAATCTAATCTTTTTTCTACATGATCATCTGCGGGAGAAGGAAAACCAGCGGGAACCTTATGCGCAAAAAAAGGTAATTGCAGTGCATTTGAAGTTTGTACGTTAAAAATAATATCGATATTATTTGATTGCTTTTGAAGAATATACCGCTCAATATTTGTGACTTTGCTTACGGGAACTCGCATAACCTTTGTTGGCTCGCCATATCTCCCAGTACCAGCTTTTCGTCCTGCCCCTACTCTATAACCACCGTGTTTTATTTTACTCATTTGATTATTGTAACATTAATCAAATATTAATTAACTTAAAATAGTCTATTAAAATTCACATTTTATATTGACAATTTTTAATAACATAGGCAAAGTAAATCATACCTAGCACCACATGCACTATTGGCGTGGGTTTTAGTAAAAATATCAATATATATACTTGGAGGATTACATGAATAAAGGTGAACTTATAGAAGCAGTAGCAAATGCAACTGGCTCCACAAAAGCGGAAGCTGGTCGTGCAATTGATGCAACAGTTGATGCGGTAACTGGTGCTCTTAAAAAAGGTGACACTGTTACATTAATTGGTTTTGGTACTTTTAAAGTATCTTCAAGAGCAGCTAGAACAGGCAGAAACCCACAAACAGGTGCTGAATTAAAAATACCTGCAAGAAACGTTCCTTCCTTTAAAGCTGGTGCAGCACTTAAATCAGCGGTAAACTAAAGAAAAAAGACAAAAGTATTAAATAAAATAACGCCTGACCGGGCGTTATTTTTTATCTGGCAATTACATTCCGCAATTCTTACATTTCCCCTTAACTGAATTAAATCCTTTAACCGTATCTAAACCAATAACATCTTTAAAATTTGCTCCATCCACATCGGCATCAGTTAAATCCGCACCTGTTAAGTCTGCACCTGTTAAATCCGCTTGAATTAATTCTGCTCTATAAAGATTAGTATTGCTTAGATTAGCGCCTTGTAAATTACCAAAAATAAAGCTAGCAATATTCAAATCAGCACCTTGAAAATTAGACTTTGAAAAATTACCTCCCGAGGAATCAAATTTCATTTGACCCATCGGCTGATTTCCAACATCTAATCCAAAGCGACCTTGTGTAATAATTGCAGAGGACATATCCACCTTACCCAAAGTGCCAATGACTCTAGCATTAGCAAGATTCGCAGATTTAAAAGAAGTGTTACCAAATATTGGTTGAAAAATAGTTGCGCCAGCCAAATTAGAACCAATGAATTTAGCATCCTCCAACCTAGCAAGATTTAGATAAGCTCTTTGAAGATTTGCACCTGATAAATTAGCTCCTCGCAGATCAGCCCCAAAAAAACTAGTATTTATCATAATGCAGTGAGTTAAATCTTTACCTTTAAAATCTAGGTAACCAGCATCCATGTTTGAAAAATCGCAATCAGGATCATCCAAAGCGATCATTGCATCCTCTTGAGTAATTTTTTTTCTATCAGAGGATGTACTTTTATTGAAAAAATTATTTGCCAGTTGAATAACTTCCATTGGGTCATCTACGAAAATTGATTGTGAGGCTTTATTACCGAAACAATATTCTTTGCCTTCAAATTTTGACTTTATGCTGCAATCAGTTTTATTAAAATTTCCTTCCGCTAGACTAGTTGTGCAATATTGTTGGAATTCTTCAGCAAAAACTACTAATGGAAAAATAAAAAATAAAATAAAATAAATATTTCTCATAAACACCCTTGAAAGCATAATATTTTTTAGTATAGACTAAATGTTAAATGAATAATAAAACTTATTTATCAATATGACTCAACCAACAATATTAATAACTGGAGCAAATCGTGGACTTGGTCTTAAGTTTACAGAGCTTTATGCATCTAAAAGATTCAATATTTTTGCAACTTGCCGATCACCTCAAAACGCAAATCAACTTTTAAAAATTGCCGATCAAAATGATTCAATAACAATATTACCTTTAGATGTTGGCATAAATGAGGAAATAGAAGAATTAGCTAATAAGATAAAAGGTGTTCCCATTGATATTTTAATTAATAATGCTGGTATATGGAGATCCAGCTCACTAGGTTCCGTAAATAAGCAGGCCTGGTTAGAGAGCTTTGCTATTAATAGTATTGCGCCATATGAAGTCACCCAAGCTTTACTACCAAATATTAAAATGGGGACTTTAAAGAAAGTCGTTTCTATTACAAGTAAAATGGGAAGTATTGATGATAATACCAGCGGTGGTTCTTATATATATCGTTCAAGTAAATCAGCGCTTAATATGGTAATGCGAAGCCTAGAGAACGATCTTAGATCCTATGACATTGCAACACTTACTCTTCATCCAGGTTGGGTACAAACAGATATGGGAGGCATGAATGCTTTAATTAATGATGAGCAAAGTGTCTCGGGCATGATAGAGGTAATCGATGCTCTTAATATTAATAATTCTGGACGTTTCATAGATTATGCAGGAAAACATATTAATTGGTAATGAAGAGCTTTGCAAAGAAGGAGCAACTTTTTTATCATTTCTAGATAAAGACTGGAACAATTTAATCACAAAGGTAGGGCCTTGCACGCTTAAAGCAGATCAAACCTTATCACCTTATCAAGCATTAATAAAATCAGTAATATATCAACAATTACATCCAAAAGCAGCAAACGCCATACTAAGAAAATTTCTTCATGTTTTCAATGAATCTTTTCCAGTATCTCAAAATATTTTGGAGAAAAAGGATCAATTAAGCAAATGTGGGCTATCCAAAAATAAATATCAAAGCATTTTAGACATTGCTTTATATGAAAAGAATCAGTTAATTCCGTCGTACGTAAATTTACTTGGCATGAAAAATGAAAATATTATTAAAAAACTCGTCTCTATAAAGGGTATTGGTAAATGGACCGCAGAAATGTTTTTAATTTTTCATTTAGGGCGCATAGATATAATGCCTAGTTCAGATTTAGCATTAAGAAATCGATATCGAAAATTAAAATCCTTAAAAGAAGATATATCCCCCAAAGATTTAGATAAAGTTGCAGAATTATGGAGTCCTTTTAGATCAATTGCAGCTTGGTATTTGTGGCGAGTAGCCTAATTTAGTATTTTCTTTTTATGGTCCATAGCCATATCCCTGAAAAAGATAAAATAATTAGTAAAATTGAGATAATATCAAAAAAAATCTTCCCTGCTTTTTGAAAAATTGCACCACTATGGAAATCTAAAATAATTTGCTCAAGGCTTACACCGTCTCCTACAAAATATTTTGTTATTTTCTTTTCATTTAAAGGGGTTATATATCCTTCCTCGCTCCATTCAATATCATTTCTATTTGTTAATTTCCATACATCATTTATCGACTCTGTACTCCAAATCTTTCCTTGAATATCATTAATAAAAATCTCATCTCCAGAAATACCTATATTTTTTACAGTAAAAGGAAGAACATTTTCTTTTTTAAGTATGATACCGTCTTGATTTATTTCAGTAATTGTCGAGCTACTTGCTAAAATAAAAGTATTTTTATTCTGGCTGGCACCAAGTAAATCTTCTTCTGCTAAAAATATTGGCTTATCGTTAAAAAATACCTCGCCATCAATAGTAGAGAAATTATTTTTACCAATTGTAAAAATATTTTTGGGTTCAGGAACGAATAGGTTATATTGATTTAACAACCATGGCCAAGCTACAAAAGTTTTATCAAGTCGCAAGCCAATAGAATGATTGAGAAATATTCCAGTAATTGCAAGATGTACTAAAAAAATGCAAATTCCCAAACCAATATAACGATGAAGATTTACAATCTTTTTTAGTTTTTTAATTTTCATTATGATTTATTTACATATGCGTCCAAAATCAAAGCAATTTTAGCGATCTTTGTCATCGCCCATACAGATAAGGTTGCTCCTGATACACCATCAATGGTCCTATCAAGCTTCTCTCCATCAAAGGTTGCGCCCTTAAACTGCCTTGTAAAAGCTGGGTACTTTATTTCCCAACCTCTAATTTCTCTAAATATTAACACTTTTGCTTTTGCAATCTTTCCATTACTTACAACCAAACCAAATGTAATAGGATATTCCTTTCCTATTTCTTCTAAAATCCATGCTGTTTGATTATTGTTTTGCCAATATTTTATCCGCATTCCTGAGTAGGGATGATTTAATATTTTCTCAATAGGATCTCTTAATTTTGATTTTAAAATTAATCTTTTTTGATCAGGGACCTTGCCACTAAATACTTCTTGTAAAAAATCTTCTTCCGTTTGATACACACCCTTTGCATTTGCAATATTTATAAGCGTAAACAATGCAATCGCAAACGTACATGACATAGTGAATTTGTTTATAAATGAAATCATTACTTATTGGAAACCTTAAATTAATACATGAAATTGTAAATGAGAACCATTCTCACCGCAAACAATTTATTGAGACTTAAATTTTAAAAATAGTTTTATTTATTTTTTAATTAATTAGTTTTTGATATTTTTTCGTTCAATTAATTGAACAGCGAACTTAAGTTCATCATTCCAAGGATTATCTTTTTTTTGCATTTCGCTCAAAAGCCAAATTAAATAATCTTTGTCCATATTCGTCACTATCTCATCCTCCACATCAAAATTTATCCAAAAAAACATACCCCTTCCTTAAAATTTTCATTAAAAATAATTACAAGAGGAAAGATAGGAGAGTAGCCTTCCTCTGTAATTAAATAGCTGGATATATAGTTATCTATTAGAAAGAATAACCAAATCCAACGTTCACACCGTCTAACTCTTTAGTGATTGCACTACCATTATTCTGGTCCTGATAATCAAACTTAAAGACCACACGTGGATCAATCCAGTAGTTAAATCCAACATTCACTTGTTGATATCTAGTATCGCTAGAATTACCATCTTCGTTATCCCATGTAGCATAACGGGCAAACACACCGAAATTATCATTAAACCTATATGATGGTTCAAAATATCCACCAACTTGGCTATCTCGGCCATTTGCTTCCGGTCCAGCACCTTGAACATCCCAATCAGCATAAAGCATTCTTAAACCAAAAGGTCCTCTACGAATATCAGCATGTCCTTCAATTAAAGTAGCTTCTTCAACGGCCAATCCTGTTTGTTGAGCAAAATCTGCTTGGTAGTTAATTGTTCCGCCCAAAGTTACTCCGGGTATTGCGGTATATTTCAGGTTCGCAGTGTATGCATAATCTTCTGCAATTGCATTAGCAGTTTTTTGTCGGCCATCCCTAATCTTAAAGCTTGATGAAGCCTCTAATGGCTCATGTGCAGCTACCTTTAGAGTTAAGCCATCTGCTAATTCTGTCCTACCCATAACACCACCAGCCCACCATGTGGTTGGAATAATATTTTTTTCTACATCGTTTCTTTCAACGCCATAGAAAGTGTCTGGTTCATGAGTTTCATTCAATAAACCAACAGGTATTAAGAATAAACCAGCAGAAAATGAACTTTTGTCAGTTAAATCATATTCAACATAAGCTTGCTCTAATTCAACTTCACCAGGTTTTCCATCGCCTGCTAATGAATGCTCTAATTCAAGTTCAGAAACAAACCTTAACTTATCTGAATATTCATAGTTATAAAATAATACAAATCTATGAAAATCCATTTTATCAGTATCAGAACTTCCAATTTGATCCTCCAAGCGATTGTGATGTAATTCACCATAACCACCCCAAGAATACTTATTAGTAAGTTTTACTTGAGCTTTAACTGCTTCTTCAGTAGCGACATATACATCTTCAACGTCCCCTTTAAGCTCAGTATTCTCTTTCTTTAAATCTGCTATCTCTTGTTTTAACTCCTGCATCATTTTCATGATTTCCTCATTGCTAGGAGCTGCCAAAGCAGACCCTGCAAAAGCAACCATAGCTGCTGAAGTTATTAATTTTTTATTGATCTTCATATATTTCCTTTGTTGTTGTAAATGATAATCATTACGTATTGTAAATGAGAATCATTCTCATTACAAGAAAATATACAAAAAATTATAGTTTTGTTGTGTAAATACAACAAGAAAGAAATAATTGAAGCTAAAAGGGCTAGTTAGATGATACTATCTGTCATCTTCAAAGAAAAACTTATATCTTTTCCTTTGAAAAGGACTCCTTACAGCATCAGACCATGAGTCTGGTCGATATGATTCATAATTTTCTAATTGTTTAAGTAATTTTCTTGTTTGTTCTTCTGAGGGGGGTTTGGTTTCTAGAGTATTTATATCCAAAGAGGATTTTTGTGGGTTAAGATTCCATGAATAAACAAGTGATGAATAACCCAATATGCTTATTAAAAAAAATTTAGCCATGTCTTTATTTTACTACTAAAAGATAATTTGCGGCTATCATTTTAATAAAAGTAAATCTGGTATCGCTTCTCCCTCACAAAATACTATGGCATTTTGTTCAGATTCTTCTCCAAGAAGTGTGGCTTCCTTTTTACTAATTCCAAAAACCAAGAAACTCTCCTCCCCAACCTCTTTTGAATTAATGCATCTTCCATCACCTTTAATATATTGAAATTGCATAGCTTGGATTTTTAATTCAAGCACTTTATTTCTAGATCTATTTTCTTGAATATCTAACTTTTGGCTGTATGGATTAAAAGCAGTAATAAAAGAGGCAGATAAAAAATTTAGGTCCTTCATTAATTTACTGAGCTCATTGCTAAATTTTCCAATGTTCATTATAAAAGGAGAGGAAGCATAAACATGGTAATTGGCTGAAGAATAAGAATCTAAAAGTTCTTTTTTAATTTTACTCATTATTTTAAATTTTATAAAAAAGCTTTTAGAAGAATAATCCTCTAAAAGCTTTATATTTATTGGTGGGCCCACCAGGACTCGAACCTGGGACCAAAGGATTATGAGTCCTCTGCTCTAACCAACTGAGCTATGAGCCCTAAAATTATTCCTTACCCTCCAGGAAACTTTTTAATCTATCAGAGCGAGTAGGATGTCTTAACTTTCTGAGCGCTTTAGCTTCAATTTGGCGAATACGTTCACGTGTTACATCAAACTGTTTACCAACCTCTTCAAGAGTATGGTCAGTATTCATTTCAATACCAAAACGCATTCGCAATACTTTTGCTTCTCTTGGAGTCAATCCCTCAAGTATTTCTGATGTTACATTGCTCAAACTTGCATAAACAGCTGCATCATCAGGTGTTAGAGTTCCAACGTCTTCAATAAAGTCACCAAGGTGAGAATCTTCATCATCACCGATTGGTGTTTCCATAGAAATCGGTTCTTTTGATATTTTAAGAATCTTTCTAATCTTTTCTTCTGGCATTTCCATTTTTTCAGCAAGTTCTGCAGGTTCAGGTTCTTGACCTGTTGATTGTAAAATTTGCCGAGAAATACGATTCATTTTATTAATTGTTTCAATCATATGTACAGGAATTCTTATGGTTCTTGCCTGATCAGCAATCGACCTAGTAATGGCTTGCCTAATCCACCATGTGGCATAAGTAGAAAATTTATACCCTCTTCTATATTCAAACTTATCTACAGCTTTCATCAAACCAATATTGCCCTCTTGAATAAGATCTAAAAATTGTAGGCCTCTGTTGGTATATTTCTTTGCAATCGAGATAACAAGTCGTAAATTAGCTTCTATCATCTCTCGCTTTGCTCTCTTGGCTCTTGCCTCACCAGTGGTCATATGCCTATTAATCTCTTTAAAATTCTTAATAGGAATACCTGTTTGTTCTTCAATTATTATTAATCTTGCTTGCTGATCTAAAATAGAATGTTGAAGTTTTTCAAGCCCATCTACATACTTTTTATCTAATTTCATCTCATCATCCAACCATAACAAATTGGTTTCATTGCCAGGGAATGATTTTATAAAGTGTGTTCTTGGCATCTTTGATTCTTCAACACAAAAATCTCTAACTGCTCGCTCGTGATTTCTTATTTGTCTAATAATTACTCTAACTTTATCGCACAGAACTTCCACAAACTTTGAGGCAAATCTAAAATTAATTAACTCCTTTTGAATAATGTCTTGATGTTTTTGATATTCTGAATCATCAATCCATTTTGATTCCAATCTTAACGCAGATAATTTTTTATGTGCTTTTTTGATTCGACCAAATCGTAGCAAAACTTCCTTTGTAAGAATAGCCAAGTCCTCTTTTGACATTCCACTGGCTTTTCCAGATTCATTCTCATCCTCATCCTCATCCTCGTCCTCAGGATTTTGAGCTAATGCTGCCTCTACCTTAGCTAGTTCTTTTTCCGCTTCCATGTCGATAAGTCCATCAACAAACTCTTCGACTCCTAATTCTTCTTTTTTAACTTTTTCGCCCATACCCATCAAGTCATCGATGATTCCTGGGCATAATGAAATAGCTTGGACCATATGTTTAAGTCCATCTTCTATTCGTTTGGCGATTTCAATTTCACCATCACGAGTTAAAAGATCAACTGTACCCATCTCTCTCATGTACATTCTTACGGGATCTGTTGTTCGACCAAATTCCGAATCCACTGTAGCCAATGCTTGCTCTGCCTCTTCTGCCGCCTCTTCATCTGTGACTGGTGCTGGTGCATCAGACATTAATAAGGCCTCGGCATCTGGCGCTTGCTCATAAACCATAATACCCATATCATTAATGATGCCTATAATACCCTCTACCTGCTCACTTTCGGATACCTCATCAGGAAGATGATCATTAATTTCCGCATAGGTAAGATAGCCTCTTTCTTTTCCTAAAATAATAAGGGCTTTGAGCTGCATACGTCTATTTTCAGCTTCTGCAGGATTATTAGCAGCATCCTTAAGATACAAATCTTTTAGTTTCTTGACTCGTGTAACTCGTTTGGTTTTTTTATCTTCAGGATTCTTTCTGGGTCTTGCCATATATACCTCAAATGGTTGGGCTAAAATATTTTTAAACACTAGCAGTGAAACCGTGGAATTCTAGCAATTCAGTAATGTTATGTCAATCTGTTTTTTACTAGCTATTTTAATAAAAACCTTAATAATCAATTATTTACTTTCTTCTGAAGTTTTTAAGAAAAGTCTTCTCTTCATCTGATAAGGAACCAAGGGGTTTTTGTTGAATTTCATTTAACTTCGTTTTATTTGCAGAAGTTAGCAATTTTTTTTGTAAGCTCTCTCTTAAAGCTTCCACCTCTTCGTTAATGGATAAACCTTCATCAATTTTTGCAATTTGTTCTTCTATTTCTTTCAATTGCTCTTGATCAATTTCATTTTCTAAAAAATGCAGCATAACTGCGGTATTGCTTTCTTTATTAGATAATGCATTTTGTATAATTTTTTTTGCTAAATTATGATCATTTTCATTCGATATAAAGATTCGAAGATCACTATCAATTGCTAGCTCTGGCTTTATAAGAATAAATAAAATAAACCTTCGAATTGGACTAATTGGAATCCTCTTTTCTCTTTTACGGCTATTACTTTTAACGTTCGTTTGTAAAGTGTTCTTTAGAATATTATTTATTTCTTGAATATCTAACCCAACTAACTGAGCTATTCTTTTTCTAAAAAGTAAATTTAACTTTGGGGCCTTCATTTGCTCAAGTATTGGTTCTACTTCATTTAGTAATTTTACTTTTTTATCTTGCGAAGAAAGATCATTTGCTGACGTAAGCTTTTTAATCACATATTCAGTTAAAGGTAGAGCTTCAGTTACAAGCTTATCAAAAGCTTCCTTTGAATTTTCTCTAATAAAAGAGTCTGGGTCATGATTTTTGGGGAGAAATAAGAATTTTAGTCTGGCATTGTCTGAAATAGCACTAATACTATTCATCATTGCTCTCCACGCAGCAGTTTGCCCAGCAACGTCTCCATCAAAACAAAAAACAATTTCTTCAGCATATCGCAATAGTTTCTTGATATGATAAACGGTTGTTGCGGTGCCAAGCGTTGCAACAGCATTTCTAAAATTATGTTGCGCTAACCCTACAACATCCATATAGCCTTCAACAACCAACACAAAACCTTTTTCTCTAATTGGTTTTCTTGCATAAATTAAGCCATATAACTCATAGCTTTTTTGAAATAATGGTGTCTCTGGTGAATTATAATATTTTGGAGTGTCCTTAGCGTTGATTACTCTTCCCCCAAAACCTATTACAGTTCCTTTATCATTAATAATAGGGAACATAATACGATTTCGAAAACGATCATAGTATTTATCTTTGTCATTTTTTTGAATTAGACCTGCCTTCTCCAATGACTTATCTTGGTAATGCTTGAATGCTTTTTCAAGATTTTGCCAACCATCCGGAGCAAACCCAATGGAAAATTCTTTGGCAATTTTTCCTGTCAAACCCCGGGACTTTAAATAATCGATAGCCTTAGGTGATTTACGCAGTGATTGTTGATAGAACTGGTTTGCAATTTTCAGTGCTTCTTCAAGATCAAAATTAACTTTAATGTTTTTTTTATCAAGAACTTGTTCATTAGGGACTGTTAAACCAAGCTCTGATGCAAGTTGATGGACTGCTTCAACAAAGGTAAAGCCCTCGTACTCCATCAAAAAGGTTATCGCGGAGCCATGAGCTCCACATCCAAAACAATGGTAAAACTGTTTTGATGGGCTCACTGAAAAAGATGGTGTTTTTTCTTGATGAAAAGGGCAGCAAGCAACGTAATTAGCTCCAGCTTTCTTAAGCTGTACTCGTTTGTCTATTACATCAACGACATCTGTCCTATTAAGGAGTTCTTGTATAAATGATTCAGGAATCATCTCCTAATATTATACGATTTCAATTTTCTTTGTGAAAGTTATAAAAGATTTATGATGATAATTTAGCTTTAATAATTTTTGAAACCTCAGCCATATTTGCCTTACCTGAAAGAATTTCTTTAGCTTGTGCCATAACTGGCCCCATTTCTCTCATTGAGGAGGCGCCAATTTTTTTAATCACCTCTTGAATAATTTTTTCTACCTCTTCAGCATTCATTTGCTCAGGCATATAATTTTTTAGGACAGAAACTTCAAACTCCTCTTTATCAACTAAATCAGTTCGATTAGCTTTTTTAAAAGCCTCAATCGAGTCATTACGCTGCTTTAGCATTTTCTCAATGATAGAAATGACAGAACTATCATCTACTAATATACGTTCATCAACTTCTTTTTGTTTAATTGCAGCTTGAATAAGCCTGATTGTTCCGAGAAGTGCAACATCTTTACTTCGCATTGCACTTTTCATGTCCTCATTAATCTTATCTTTTAAGGACATATATTGTTAATATAGTTTTGGTGGGAGCATTTGATTTCTTAATCTGCGATACTGTCTTTTTACTGCAGCAGCAGCTTTACGTTTTCTTTCCCATGTTGGCTTTTCGTAAAACTCACGAGCTCTAAGATCATTAAGTAGGCCAGTTTTCTCAACTAGTCGCTTAAATCTTCTTAGCGCTACATCAAACGGTTCATTTTCTTTTACTTTAATTGTTGACATTAATTAATCTCTATAATTTATTAAATCTTCAATGTAGTAGGATAAAGACACCTACTTATGAAAAGGCGACCATTTTAATGCTAATATTCTTTTTTTTCAACTAATTTACGTAAATTAATGTTAATCCTTGGAATAGAAACTTCTTGTGATGAAACTGGAATAGCTTTATACGATTCAAACAAAGGATTGTTAGGGCACACGCTGCATTCGCAAATAGATCTTCATGCAGAATACGGAGGAGTTGTTCCAGAGTTAGCTTCAAGGGATCACATTCGATATATCATTCCCCTTATTAATCAATTATTAAATAAAACTGATATTACTATAGAGGCTATTAATTCTATTGCTTATACTGCAGGACCTGGATTATCAGGTGCATTACTAGTTGGAAGTACTGTTGGAGAATCATTATCATTTGCTTTAGGGATTCCAAGTATTCCAGTCCATCATTTAGAAGGGCATCTTTTAGCGCCCATGTTAGAAGACAGAAAGCCAGTATTTCCATTCCTAGCATTATTGGTTTCTGGAGGTCATACCCAAATTATTCATGTTAAACAAATTGGTCAATATGAAATTGTTGGCGATACACTAGATGACGCTGCAGGGGAAGCTTTTGATAAAACAGCTCAGCTTCTTGGGTTAGGTTATCCAGGTGGCGCTGCACTTTCAAAATTAGCAGAATCTGGAAAACCTAAATACAATCTGCCAAAACCTATGCTTCATAGCAAAGATTTTGATTTTAGTTTTAGCGGACTGAAAACTGCTGTGTTAACTTTAGTAAAAAAACAGCCTGAATTAACCGATACAATTAAAGCAAATATTGCGGCAAGCTTTCAAGAATCTATAACAGAAGTTTTAATTTATAAAACTTTAAAAGCTATGGATTCCCTTAACTTAAATCAAATTGTAGTATCGGGTGGTGTTGGAGCTAATAAACAACTGAGAGAAAAACTAATCAAATCATCCCAAAAAAATAATTTCCAATTATTTTTTCCATCCTTAGAGTTCTGCACTGATAATGGAGCAATGATTGCTTTAGCAGGATATCTTAGGCATTCATTATCTGAAAAAAAAGATTATCGATTCACTGTAATGCCAAGATGGCGATTAACTGAAATCTAATTATTTTTAAAACTCGATTCAGTTCCATTGATTAAATTTTGAATATTTTTTTTGTGACGAAAAAGGATCAGTATTGCCAAAACAACAGAAATAATAATAATATGCTGATCTTGATTTAAAGTATAAGCAATAAGTGGCGATGCAATAGCTGCAATTATTGCAGATAGTGATGAATATTTAGAGATAAAGAAAATAATAATCCATATCAACAAAGTTAATAAAGCAAGTTCCCAATTAATAGCCAAAAGAATTCCAAGTGCAGTCGCGACACCCTTTCCTCCTTTAAAATTATAAAAAATAGGGTACATATGCCCTAGTAATACTGCCAAAATTGCAGCCGTTAAAAAATTACCTGAAAAATTTAAGGATAATGCTATCCCAACCACTAATGTTGCTTTTAGCATATCGCCGAGCAACGTGAAAACTGCTGCAAACTTATTACCTGTTCGTAAGACATTAGTAGCGCCTGGATTCTTTGAGCCCATTGCTCTCGGATCAGTAATATTGAAGATTTTACTTGCAAGTATGCCGAAAGATATCGAACCAATAAAATAAGCAACAAAAATATAGAGAATTTGATTTATCATATAGGCTCATTATATTTCAAAAAGCATTTACCTTCATGTCAAACTATATTTTTCTTCACGGATTAGAACTTAAAACTAAAATTGGTGTGCCTGATTTTGAAAGAGAAAGTTTTCAGATTCTACGCATTGATGTTGATATTGAGCTTAATAAAGATACACCCTTTATTGATGACGATATTGACCAAACCATAGACTATGCAGAAATTGAAAAGCTTATTCTAGGTATTGGTAATAACCATAACTACAAATTATTAGAATCATTGGGTGAGGAAATCATAGCAACTATTAAAGAAAATTACTCCATAAAAAGTATTGAGTTAAAAATTGCAAAAAATAAGATTATTCCTAGCACGGATTTTGTTGGGGTAACCTTAAAAAGATAGCTATCCCCTTGGATGATGTTCTTGGTGGAGTTTTTTTAATCTCTCTCTCGCAACATGGGTATAAATTTGTGTCGTGGATATATCACTATGACCCAATAACATTTGAACAACTCTAAGATCTGCTCCGTGATTAATAAGGTGAGTAGCAAAAGCATGTCTTAAAATATGAGGAGACATAGGTTTATCAATGTTAGCCATCAGGGCATATTTTTTTATGAGGTACCAAAAAGCCTGTCTTGTCATTTCCCCGCCACGATTGGTTACAAAAAGAAATTTTGATGTTTGTTTATTTAAAATATTTTGACGAGATTCAGCAAGATATTTTTTAATCCAATCTACCGCTTCCTCTCCCATGGGAACTAGTCGTGTTTTAGAGCCTTTACCAGTCACTCTAATTACACCATCACTAAGGATTACCTCAGTTAATTGAATACCCACTAACTCTGAGACTCTTAAGCCACATGCGTATAATAGCTCCAACATTGACCTATCTCGCATACCTACATCCGTTTTTATATCTGGTGCCTCTAATAAACCCTCCACTTCATCTTCACTTAAAGACTTTGGTAAAGATTTAGGAATTTTAGGAGTTTGTATTTTTAAAGTTGGGTCCTCCTTTATTTTATTTTCTCTTAATAAAAAACGAAAGAATCGTCTTAAAGTAGCCAACAATCGAGAAATGCTTCTTGATTTTGAAGTCGGAAATTTAAATGCAAGAAATTCTTGGATTTCTAATTCAGAAACATCTAATAATTCAATTTTCTTGGTCTCAGCTAGCCAACTAACAAAAATTGACAAATCAAACCGGTAGCTATTTAAAGTATTTTTTGATAAGCCATCTTCTAGCCATAAATGATCAATAAATTGATCAATAATTTTAGTACTCATAGATGATGGAGTCGACCAAGATTAGATCTAAGATTATCAATTTGATTAGTGAGTAAATGTTCTATTTTTAATTGTGCACTTTTCCAACGAGGGCGAGCAAGATCTAATATTTCTGTCCCTTTTTTAGAGATAGCTATCAATCTCTCCCTTTTGTCAGCACCTAAAACAATATTAACAGTACAATCAAATAAAGACAAGCAATAAAAAACCCCAACTTGTGGGGCTTTTAATAAATTAAATGAAATTTTATTTAGCTGGTTTCTCTTCAGCTGGAGCAGCCTCTGCTGCGGGAGCTTCTTCCGCTGGTTTCTCTTCAGCTGGAGC
>CEOC01124369.1_pt1 | contig 22892 bp, 33 predicted proteins | sample 356191 | NCBI WGS metagenome assembly CEOC01 (sample SAMEA2619952, study PRJEB7988) | marine metagenome | biome: marine biome (ENVO:00000447); feature: deep chlorophyll maximum layer (ENVO:xxxxxxxx); material: "saline water (ENVO:00002010), including plankton (ENVO:xxxxxxxx)" | depth 17 m
GAAAACGAAGTAGGTAGAATTATTTCTGATATTCGTAAAAATCATGGAATTGCTAAATGGAAAGAAGGTAAGAGAAAAGGACAAGAAATGGTTTATATAGTAAAATAAAATTATGATTATGGAAGCTCAAAGTTTATATGATTACCTAGGTAGACCAGCAGGACCTGATTTAGGAAAAAGAGTCCATGATGCTGCTGTTGCTGAAGGTGCTTGGGTTGGGACAAAAAATGTAGACCCCTCAGTAGTATCATCAGGATATGTTCGCACATATTTAGTTTCATTTTTAGATAAATATTTTAAAAGAAAGTCTGCTATTCAAACCACATTAGAAGATAAAATTAAAATATTAGAAGATAAAGTTCAATTATTAGAAGATAAAATAGATTTATTGTTACCTCACTTTAAGACAAATAAACTTGAAGCAGATGATTTACCATTTTAAATAAAAGTTATGACAAAAAAAGAAACAAAATTATTAAAAGTAGATAAAACTAAAACAATTACCTACATCGATATTCATATAGGAAAAAAACCAGAAACAGATGAGTATTATGTAAGAATGGGTAAAGCTTATTATTACAATTTTGGTGAAGCATTAGCATTATTAAATGATTTAGAAAAACATGCTCAATGAAAATAAGTTATGCTATAACAGTTTGTAACGAATTTATAGAGATACAACGTTTATTAGGGTTTTTACTAGAAAATAAACGTGATAAAGATGAAATAGTTATATTATTTGATACTAAAAATGGTACAAAAGAAGTTGAAAAAATACTAGACCATTATAACTTAATTACTGACTATTATTCTTTACATAAAGCACCATTTGAAAACCACTTTGCAGATTGGAAAAATAAATTAACTTCATTTTGTACTGGTGATTATATTTATCAAATTGATGCTGATGAAATGATTTCAACTTATGTTTTAGATTTTCTTCCTGAAGTTCTTCAACATAATGATGTTGATGTATTAAAAGTTCCTAGAATTAATACTGTTGAAGGACTTACCCAAGAACATATCAATAAATGGGGATGGGGAGTTAATAAAAATGGCTGGGTTAATTTCCCTGACTTTCAGTGGAGAATTTATAAAAATAATGATAAAATAAAATGGGTAAATAAAGTACATGAAGTACTTGAAGGATATAAAACAATGACTTATCTTCCAACAGAAGAAGAGTGGTGTCTTCACCACCCAAAAACAATAGAAAAACAAGAAAAACAAAACGAGTTATACAATAAATTATGAGAATATTAATAACAGGGGGAGCAGGATTTATAGGTACAAATCTTATTAAAACTTTAAAAGAACAAAAACCCGAAGCAGAATTATTTGTAATTGATAATTATTCAACAGGATACCACCATAACCACCAGGAAGGAGTTACATATTATGATGATAACATTGAAAGAGACTATGCTACAACACAAATAGAAAATATTAACCCTGATGTTATATACCATTTAGCTGCTCTTGCTAGGATACAACCTTCATTTAAGTATCCTAATCCTACATTTGATTCAAATGCAACTGGAACACAACGTGTATTAGAATATGCAAGAAAAAACAAAACCCAAGTTATATATGCTGGGTCTAGTTCAACTCATGGAGGAGTTCATAAAAACCCATATACTTTTTCTAAATGGATGGGAGAAGAACTATGTAAAATGTATTCTAAAGTATATGATGTCCCCACAATTATAACTAGATTTTACAATGTATATGGTGACCATATGATACCAGGTGATTCTGCTTACTCAACAGTAATTCAAATATTTAATGAACAATTCCAACAAGGAAAACCATTAACAGTTACAGGTACAGGAGAAAAAAGAAGAGATTTTACACATGTTTTAGATATATGTGATGCTTTAGTATCTTGTTCTGATCACCCTGAATTAAGGGCTGAATTTTTTGAGTTAGGGAGAGGAAAAAACTACTCTATAAATGAAGTAGCAGATATGTATGGAACAACAAAAGTTCATATTACTCCTAGACCTGGGGAAGCTCAAACAACATTAGCTGATTTTTCTAAAGCTACAAAAATATTAAAATATAATCCTACTAGAAATTTAAAAGATTACATTAAAAATATTATTTAATGCCTAATATTTTATTTATAACTACTCAATATAGATCTGGGGAGAGGATATATCCTATCATCCCCCATTTATCTAAACAGTATGATTTAGATTTACTAAAAATTTATCATATGCACCCTACTAAAGGAAAATGGGGAGGAAATATAGATGGGAGAAAAACATTTGATACAACATATAAACAATATTTTAAAAATTATTACAATGAATTACAAGATATTGACTTCAAAAAATATGATTTAATTATAGCAGATGATTGTAGACTTCAAAGTGGTTTAGGAGAAATTTATCAAAAAAGAAAATGTTTAATGATTGGTAATTCTCATGGAAATAATAGAATTAATTATCCTGTTATAAATTATCAAAAATGTTTTGATGGATGTTTTGTTTTTGGAGAAAAAGAAATAACCCACCAACATTTAATCCCAGGTGGTATTCCTTCAAATGATGAATTAGAAAAATATAAAAATATTAAAAAACAACATGTTTTATTAATTACTAATTTTTTAGGAAATAAACCAACATACACAGATCCTTGGGGGTTTCATTTTTTACCTATGGATAAAAATTTTTTTGATAGTTTAAGATTATTAGACCTACAAAAAAAATATAATCTACCTATTAAAATTAAAATAAAAAGTAGAGAAGATGGGAATTATGAAGAAGATATTAATTATATAAAAAGTTTACTTCCTTTAGAATTAGATTATAAAGTATTAGTAGATGTAGATGATGATAATTTACTAATAGCTGAAAGTGAAGTAGTTATAGGTCACCCTTCAACAATGATGCTTAAACCATTACAATTACAAATTCCTACAGCTATGTTTAAAAATTATGGATATGGAGATGAAGGAAGTTGTATATATAAAAATTGTAACCAATTAATTGAACTTGAATATAACCAAATGATTAAAACTTTAGAATCACCTCCTAATTTAGAATTTATAGATAAAACAGTAATAGGAGGACTTGATTTTAATAGTATAGATTATTATATTCACTATATAGAACAAATAATATTACATTCAAATTATGAAAATACCAAAAAAATATAAAAAAGTTAGGGAAGTAACTACTACTCCACAAGAACTAATTGCATTTGAAACAAAAGTTAAAGACGCATATGAAAATGCTCAAATAGAAGGTCCTGTACATTTATCTAAAAATAATGAAGACCAACTTATAGAACTCTTTCAGTATATTCATCCTGAGGATTGGGTTGTGTCTGCTTGGAGAAACCATTATCATGCTCTTCTTCATGGGGTAGATGAGAATAAGTTATTTAAATGGATAAGTGAGGGTAGAAGTATGGGGACTAATAACACAAATCCAAATTTTTATGCTTCTTCAATTGTAGGAGGTATTATTCCTATAGCTTTAGGATTAGCAGCAGGATTAAAAAGATCAAATTCCCAAAGAAGAGTTTGGTGTTTTATAGGAGATATGACAATGGAAACTGGAGTGTTTTATGAGGCGTATAAATATTCACAAAATATGAATTTACCTCTTCAATTTGTTGTTGAAGATAATAATTTAAGTGTTCATACCCCTACAGATATGGCTTGGGGAAAACGTATGGATGTTCCTAAAAATGTTATTTATTATTCTTATAAAATGTCTTATCCCCATCACGGTACAGGTAAATGGGTAAATTTTTAAAATTATGAAATATAAAGAAGAATTAATTAAAGCAATGAAATGGCTTGGTGAAAAACAAGATACAGTTTTTACAGGCCAAGCAATAGGAATGACAGGACATGCTATTTCAGGTACAATGGTAGATGTTCCTCAAGATAAAAGAATGGAATTACCTGTTTTTGAAGAAACTCAATTAGGTATGGCTACAGGAATGGCATTAGCAGGTTGGGTACCTATTACTTGTTATCCTAGATTTGATTTTTTCATTTTGTCTATAAATCAATTAGTAAATCATTTAGATAAGATGCAAGATATGTCAAAAGGAGACATGAAACCTAGAGTTATTATTAGAGTTGGAGTAGGTTCAAAAGTTCCATTTAGTGCAGGTCCTCAACACACTCAAAACCATACAGAGGCAATGCGTAAGATGCTTACTGAAGTAGAAGTTATTGAATTAATGGAACCAGAAGATATATTTCCTGCTTTTGAACGTGCTTATAATAGCGACAAATCATTTTTAATTGTAGAACACGGAGAATTTTATAATAGTAAGTAATATGTTTAAATGGCCCTTAATTAATGATAATATAACAAATAGTGATAAAAAAATTCTATCAGATTTTGTTTTAAATAGTAATAGATTTACTAATGGACCCAAAGTAAAAGAATTTGAAAGTTTATGGTCTGATTGGTTAGGAGTTAATCATAGTGTAATGGTTAATTCTGGAGCTTCTGCTAATTTTATTTCTATAGCAATGGTAAAAGAATTAGTTGGAGAAGGAGAAGTAATTGTCCCTCCTTTAGGTTGGGTTTCTGATGTATCTTCAATTGCTCAATTAGGTATGACACCTGTATTTGTTGATGTTGATATGAGTAATTTTAACATCACAGCTGAAAATATAAAAAGAGCTATAACATTAAAAACAAAAGCTATTGTATTAATTCATACTTTAGGATTTAATGCAATGACTGATGAAATAATAAAAATAGCTAAAGACAATGATTTAATTTTAATTGAAGATTGTTGTGAAGCTCATGGGGCTAAATTTGGGGAGAAAAAAGTAGGTTCTATAGGAGACATTTCATTATTTTCCTTTTATTATGGTCATCATATTACTACAGTTGAAGGTGGAATGGTTTGTGTAAATGATCCTAAGTTATATGATTTAGCTAAATTATTTAGATCCCATGGAATGACTAGAGAAGCTTCTCCTGAATTACAAGAGCATTATAAATTAACTAATCCTGAATTAAACCCATTGTTTACATTCGCAGTAGCTGGGTTTAATATGCGAAGTAGCGAATTTAATGCTACCTTGGGGATAGAGCAAATGAAACGTTTAGATAACAATATAAAACGTAGAAAGGAAAACTTAAAGATTTGGTTACAAACTCTTGATAGTAGTAAATTTATTACAGGATTTAAGTCCTATGGTAATAGTAGTTTTGCTTTACCTCTTATAATGCAAGGAGCAAGTAGAGAAAAATTATGTGATGTGTGTGGAATTTTAGAAAAAGAAGGAGTAGAATATCGTTTAGGCACTGCTGGAGGAGGTAATCAAGCTAAACAACCATATTTAAAAAAATTTCCTCATAGAGTAGTTGGAAAACTAGCCCATACTGATTATATTCACAGTAATGCTTTATATGTAGGTAACCATACAGAATTAAGTAAAGAACAAATAATTAATCTTTGTAAAAAATTAAATAATGTTTAAAAATCAAAAAATATTAGTAACTGGAGGAGGGGGAATGATAGGTCGTTCCTTAGTAGAAATGTTATATAAAAAAGGAGCCCATATAACTATAGCTGATTTAACAGAACCTACAAACCTCCCAGAAGATATAAATTATGTTAAAGTAGATTTAAGATATTTTGACCAATGTGAAAAAATATGTAAGGGAATGGATTACATTTTTAATCTTGTAGGTATAAAAGGTTCACCTAAAATGTGTGCTGAACAACCTGTAGATTTTATGGTACCTATGCTCCAATTTAATACTAATATGATGGAAGCAGCTGCTAGAGCTAATGTAAAATGGTATTTATTTACAAGTTCTGTTGGTGTTTATGCTCCTGCTTCTGTATTTAAAGAAGATAGTGTATGGTCTACTATGCCTTCTCCTAATGATAGATTTGCGGGTTGGGCTAAAAGAATTGGAGAATTACAAGCTGAAGCCTATGGTATTCAATACGGGAAGAAAAATATTTCAATTGTAAGACCAGCTAATGTTTATGGAGCTTATGATAATTTTAACCCTGAAAATGCTATGGTAATTCCTTCATTAGTTAGAAAAGCCCAAGAAAATGAAGTATTAGAAGTTTGGGGAGATGGTTCAGCTATAAGGGATTTTATACATGCTGATGATGTAGCTAAAGGAATGATATTTGCAGTAGAAAATCAAATAACAGAACCTATTAATTTAGGATCAGGTGAAGGGTATTCTATAAAACAAGTAGTAGAAATGGTAGTTAAACATTGTGGTAGAGATTTACCTATAAAATGGTTAACAGATAAACCTTCAGGAGACGCTTTAAGATTATTTGATATGACTAGAGCAAAATCTTATGGGTTTGATATTTCTGTTGATTTAGATGAAGGAATAAAAAGAACTACAAATTGGTTTTTAAATAATAAAGATATTTTAGATAAACGTTATAATGCTTTTGTACATCATTAATTATGAATTTAATAACAGGAATTAATAGTGGACTAGGAAAATATCTGTATAAAAATTTCCCTAATTCAGTTGGGTTAAATAGAAGTACAAATTTTGAAGCTATAAAACATATAAAATACGATACAATAATTCATTGTGCTTTCAATAAAGAAACCCAAATTTCAGATTATAAAAAATACTTAAATGACAATATTTTTTTAACCCAGCGTCTTAAAGAATTAAAATATAAAAAATTTATTTATATTTCATCTGTTGATGTTTATCAAAAAAATAAAAACATTTACTCATACTTTAAAATATTTTCAGAAACTCTTATGGATAAAGAAGATTTGATTTTAAGATGCCCTATGATATTAGGGAACACTATGAAACCAAACCATGTTACTAAATTATTAAATAATGTAAAATATATAGGATTATCTGGGGAATCTAAATTTAATTATATTTTAATGCAAGATTTAGTTGATTTTTTACAAAGTAAAGATTATTTAAAACATTCAGGGGTAATTGATTTTGTTTCTAATGGCTCTTTAAAATTAAAAAAATTAAAACAAATATTAAATTCTAAAACTAAATTAGGAGATTATATTTACAATAATAGCTTGGATTATCTAAACCCAATTTTTATATTAAATAAAAAGTATGATGATTCATCTTTAAATAAAATAAAAACATATTTTAAATGAAAAAAATATTAATTTGTGGAGCTACAGGTTTCATTGGTAGAAACCTCCTTGATTATTTTTATAATCAAAATAAATATAAAATTAAAGCAGTTTGTTTTAAAAGAAACCCTATTAAAAGCTATAAAGGAGTTGAATGGGTAAGAGGAGATTTAAATAATTCTAAATTTGTAAAAGAAATACTAAAAGATATAGACATAGTACTTCAATTTGCTGCAACCACTTCAGGATCAAAAGATATTACTACAAAACCTTATATTCATGTAACAGATAATGCTGTTATGAATAGTTTATTATTAAGAGAATGCTATGAACAAAATATAAAACATTTTGTTTTTCCTAGTTGCACTGTAATGTATCAACCATCTTCTAGTGCTTTATCAGAAAAAGATTTTAATGGAAATGATGAAATATTTCCAACATATTTTGGGGTAGGAAATACTAAAGTCTATATTGAAAAAATGTGTGAATTTTTCTCAAGACTAGGCAAAACAAAACATACAGTAATAAGACATTCAAACATGTATGGCCCTCATGACAAGTATGATTTAGAAAAATCTCATATGTTTGGAGCTACTATTACTAAAGTAATGACTTCTAAAGATGGTAAAATTAATGTTTGGGGTACAGGAGAAGAAGCTAGAGATTTGCTTTATGTGTTAGATTTAATTAAATTTGTAGATGCTGCTATTACAAAACAAAATACTCCATTTGAATTATTTAATGTTGGGTTAGGTAAAGCTACCCAAGTTAAAGAAGTTGTAAAAAAAATCATTTCCCATTCAGGAAAAAATTTAAAAATGGTTCATGATTTATCTAAACCTACAATTCCAACTTCTTTATTTTTAGATTGTACTAAAGCAAAAGAAATATTAAATTGGGAACCAGAAACAGATTTAGATGAAGGAATCATTAAAACTTTAAAATGGTATAAAGAAAACATATGAAAACAGTATTAATAACAGGGATAACTGGAATGGTTGGCTCACATTTAGCTGATTATTTACTTGAAAATACAGATTGGAAAATTTATGGGTTTTGTAGATGGAATGATTCTTTAGAAAATATTGAACATTTATCTGATGAAATAAATAAAAAGGATCGTATTGAGTTAGTTTATGGTGATTTAAATGATTTATCATCATTAATTAATGCTATAGAAAAATCTAAACCTAGTTATGTGTTTCATTTAGCAGCCCAATCTTATCCACAAACTAGTTTTGATGCTCCTTTTGAAACATTAGATACAAATATAATAGGTACAGCTAAATTATTAGAGTCTATACATAAATCAATTTATAACCCTATAATTCATGTTTGTGCTTCATCTGAAGTATTTGGTAGAGTTGATAAATCTCAACTACCCATTAATGAAGAATGTTCTTTCCACCCAGCATCTCCTTATGCTATATCAAAAGTTGGAACAGATTTAATTGGTAGATACTATGCTGAAGCTTATAATATGACTATAATGACCACTCGTATGTTTACACATACAGGTCCTAGAAGAGGTGATGTATTTTCGGAATCTACTTTTGCTAAACAAATAGCAATGATTGAAGCAGGAATGCAGGAACCTAAAATTTATGTAGGTAATTTAGAATCACTTAGAACTTATGCTGATGTAAGAGATGCAGTTAAGGCATATTATATGTTAGTAACAATTAACCCTCAAGGAGGGCAATATTATAATATTGGTGGACAACATACTTGTAAAATATTAGATATGTTAAATTATTTAATTAGCCAATCATCAGTGAAAAACATTGAAGTAGTTACAGATCCTGAGCGTTTAAGACCAATTGATGCCGATCTTCAAATACCAAATACTTCTAAATTTGAAGAACATACAGGATGGAAACCTGAATATAAATTTGAACAAACTATGAATGATTTACTCCAATATTGGAGAGATAAAGTTAATTCAGGTAGAAAATTTTTAAGAAGATGAAAATAAAAGATATAAAAATATTAGAACCTGATATACATACAGATTACAGAGGTGATTTGTGGACTATATGGAAAGGAGAAGGGGAATATAATCATGATAAAGTATCAACATCAACAAAAAATGTAATAAGAGGAATTCATGGAGATTTTAAATCAAAAAAATTAGTTACTTGTTTATATGGAGAAATTTATTTTGTAGTAGTAGATAATAGAAAACAATCCCCAACATATATGCATTGGGATTCTATAATACTAAATGACCGATCACGAAAACAAGTTTTAATCCCCCCAGGAGTAGGAAATGGGTTTTGTGTTTTAAGTAATGAATCTGTATTTCATTATAAATGGTCATACCCAGGAAATTATCCAGATGTAGAAGATCAATTTACTATTAAATGGAATGATAAAAATATTAATATTAATTGGCCCATTTCTAATCCTATACTATCAAAAAGAGATAAATAAAATTTAATAAATGAAAAGAAAATATTTACCCACGTTATCAGAACTAATAGATAGATTATCTATAATACAATTAAAAGAAGTTTTTATAGTAGAACATAAAAATGAGTATGCAAAAGAAATAAAAGAAATAGTTCATGATATTGAGCTTATTTTAAATGATGAAAAAATTAAATTAACAGGAGAGGATATAAGAGCTATAATAGTTTTATCCCAGATGAATCTTCATATTTGGCATAATGAAACTAAATATCGAGCTGGAACAGGGGATGGAAACTTAGGACTTACTCATGGATTAAACGGAATTAGAAATACAGCTAAAAATAAAATTCAAGAACAATCGGGAGGAAGAAAAGATTATAAAATTGATTGTATTGCCGCTGAATTTAAAGATTGGGAAATTAGTTGGTAATAAAAAATTATATTATGAAAATATTAGTTATAGGAGATAGTTGTATAGATATTTTTAGATATGGAGAGGTAAATAGATTAGCCCCTGAAGCTCCTGTTCCTATTATAAAACCCGAAAAGGAAACTTCATGTCCTGGAATGGCTGGGAATGTAGTAGAAAATTTAAAAGCTTTAGGTGCTGAGGTTGAGTTTGTTACAAATAAAAAAGAAATACGTAAAATTAGATATGTTTGTTCTAAATATAATCATTTACTTTTGAGAGTAGATGAAAATGACAAATGTGAAAATATACCATTAGACACTATAGACATACTAAATGATCATCAACTACAATTAAATAATTATTTTGATGCTGTTGTTATTTCCGACTACAATAAAGGATTTTTGGATGTGGAAGATATTAATCATATATCTACTAGTTTTCCATGCCCTATATTTTTAGATACTAAAAAAGAATTAGGTGATTGGTGTTTTAATATTGATTATATTAAAATAAATTCTCAAGAATTTGATAACAGTAAGTCTAAAATAGATAAATCAGAAATCCTACATAGTAAAATTATAGTTACTCGTGGTAAACATGGATGTGACTATCAAGGTACAAATTACCCAACCACTGAAGTCCCAGTAAAAGATGTTTCAGGAGCTGGAGATACGTTTTTAGCAGGATTAGTAGTAGAATATATAAAAACAAATAATATAAAATCAGCAATTAATTTTGCTCAAGAATGCACAACAAAAGTAGTTCAACAAGTAGGAGTATCAACAATTAAAAATTAAAAAAAATGAAAAAAATAGGACTTTTATTTACTAGTAGAAATAATTATGAATTATTAGATTTTTGGATGCAAAATGTTGATACTGAAGGGATTAATATTTTAAATATAGATGAAGATTCTACAAAAGAAAATAAAACTAAAGGAAAAGAAATATGTAAAAAACATAATATAAAATATATGGACCGTGAAGAACGGGGTATGCTTTTTAACATGGTTACTGCTTGTAATTATTTTGAATCTGAAGGGTTAGAATGGATAGTCTGGTCACAACATGATAGTTTTCCTGAAGAAGGTTTTTTTAGTAAATTTGATAATTTAGTAACAGAAAAAAATCTTGATAACTTTGGAGTTGTAGGATTTAATGTTCTACATGATAGAACATGGCACCAACTAGCCCGCACCCCTTTACAACCAGAACAAGGTGAATTTTATGATAGGTATAGAGCTAACACCCCCCTTCCTTATAAATGGTCTAAACCTTATGCTGTAGAAAGTGTTTTTAATGTAGTAACAGCAGTTAATATATCCCAATATAGAAAACATATAATACCTACAAGTGATTATCATTTTTTCCACACATGGGATGACATAGCATTTCAGTTTTTAAATAAAAATATTTATAATATCTGTTTGCCTGATTTTATAGCTTATCACAATCAAGATGTTAAGGTAAATTATGGTATCCCCTATAAATCTCCATTACTGGGTGGTTCTCATTCTAAAAATGAAGAGGAAAGAGAATATTATTTTAGTAAATGGGGATTTAAAGAAGTTTGGTTTGAAAGATGGGGTTTTTGGTATGATGATAGGAATAGTTTTGAGGATGTTAAAGAACATTATAAAGGTACTTTACTTTATGATTTTTATCATTTTGACAGAAATAATTCCCCTACCCCTTTAAAAATATTTGATCTATGATAAATAATAAATCAGTGCTAGCAATAACTTTAGCTCGTGGTGGGTCTAAAGGTATTCCTAAAAAAAATATTACTCCCTTAAATGGTAAACCTTTATTGGAATATACTATAGAAGAAGTAAAAAAAAGTAAATATATAGATCATTATGTTATTGGAACCGACAGTAAAGATATAAAATTAGTAGGAGAGAAAAATAATATAAATGTGTTAAATAGAAAACATGTTAAAGATACTCAAACAACAGCTGAAGGTTTATTAGAAATTTTAGAACAATTACCACAATATGATTATGTTATAGAAATAATGTGTACAAATCCCTTTAAAACAGTTGAAGATATAGATTCTGTTATTGAAAAATTATCTAATTCTAATGGTGAATCAGTCACCTCAGTAACTAGAATATGGGATAATCATCCTAGTAGAGTAAAGTTTATATCGAATGGAATATTAACAGGATTTAACCCAGAAGAAGATCCTGACACACCAGGATGGAGAAGACAAGATCTTACTCCTGCTGCGTATGTAAGGAATGGATCTTTATATGCTATGACATACAATCAAATAATTAATAAAAAAAGACGTTTAACCCCACAAACCCAGGCGTATATTATGGAAGAAAATAGGTCTATTAATATAGATGAACCTATTGATTTATTAATAGCTGAACATTTAATGAGAAATGAAAATAAATAAAGTTATAGGGTATGGGTTAACTTCACCTATTAAAGGGGATTTTGTGTATTATGGTTATCAAAATTCATCTAAAAACATAGGAATAATAGAAGTTCATTTTGATAATGGTGTTATTGGGTATGGAGAAACATATGCTGGGGTTTATTGTATTGAATTAATTGAATCTACTGTAAAATATTTAGAACAATTTTTAGTAGGGAAAGATAATAATTTTGGTAAAATAATAGAAAATATACCATATATAGGTAAAAGTGGACTTTTAAAAAGTATATATAGTGGAATAGAAATAGCAATCTATGATGCTTTAAGCAAACAATTACAACTGCCACTTTGGAATTACCTTTCCCAAACATCTAAAGAACCCCAATTATATGCAAGCAATGGTTCAGCTATATATACTCCTACCCAAATAGAAGAAGATGTAAAAGATATATTAAATAAAGGTTTTACATCTTATAAAATGAGGATTGGTGTCCAATCAATTAAAGAAGATATAAAAAGATTAAAAGTTGCTCGCAAATATTTAGGTGATGGAAATTTAATGGTAGATGCTATTATGGGAACAAACCCAAATAAATGGGACCTAAAAACAGCTATTAAATGGAGTGAAATTTTAAAAGATTTCAATGTCTATTGGTTAGAAGAACCCTTTAAACCCGATTTTATAAATGGATATAAATCATTAAAATCTTTAAATAATGTTCCTATTGCTGGAGGAGAAGCTTTAAATCAACAACTAGAATTTGATACATATTTTGAAAAAGAAATAGTTGATATAATCCAACCTGATGTTACTAATAGTGGAGGTATAATAGAATGTATTAGGATAATAGAAATGTTTAAACCTGAAAATGTAGCTATGCATGTTTGGGGAAGTCAAATTGCGATTAATTCTAATTATCATATAGCAAAAGCATTTAAAGTTTTATTTTTAGAAGTACCACTAATGGAATTAGAAATAAATGATTATATTAAATGTGATGAAGGGGGAATAGGGATTAAAATTACTGATAAAGTTAAAGAAAAATATAAATTACAACCAAAAACAAATTTTAAATTATGATAATTTATACAGACTTATTTAAAAGAACTCGTAATTATTCTTTGCCTTTAAGTAAAATAAAAGAAATTGAAGATAAATATGATTTAGAAATTCATACTACTCCTCATCCTAATGCTACTATTTACTGGGGGGATAAATTTAATTCAGATTATTTTAAAAAAATGCCTAACCTAAAATGGATTCATTTATCAAAAACAGGGTATGGTAAATTTAATTTTCCTCAAGGAGTAATAGTAACTAATACACCTGATAGTTCTGAAGGAGTAGCTGAATATGCGTTATCAATAATTTTACACTTACTAAGAGGATTAGATAAAATAACTTTAGATAGAAAATCATTTGATTCCAATATAGATTATATATTACCTTTTAATAAAGTTAGGTGTTTAGTAGTAGGACAAGGAAATATAGGAAAACAACTTAAAAGATTATTAAAAGCTATTGGTATAAAAGTTAGTGTAATAGATAAAACTAATTTTGAATATTTGAGTAATTTAGTTAAAAATCATCATTTTATAATTAATTGTCTTCCTTTAAATAATTCAACAAAAGAATGTTTTGATTTATCTATTTTCTCTTCTATGGAATTAAATTCTTACTTTATCAATGTTGGAAGAGGAGAAACAGTTAATGAAAAAGATTTACTTTATGTTTTAAATAATAAGTTAATTAGAGGAGCTTTTTTAGATGTGATTCAAAATGAACCATTAAATGAGAATAATGAATTTCATCAAACTTTATTAAAAATTCCTAATTTATCTCTTTCACCCCATATAGCAAATTCTCTTAAAAATAGCTTGGATACTCAAATAAGAAATTTTATATTTAATATATTAAAATATAAATCAAATAAACCTTTATCAAACATAATATATGATAGTAATAGCTGAAATAGGGTGGAACCATTGTGGTGATATACAATTAGCAAAAGATATGGCAAAAGCAGCTAAAGATAGTGGTGCTACATATGCTAAATACCAAACTTGGTCTGTAGATAGATTAAAACCTGGTAGTTGGGATGAAGATGGTAGAAGAGAAATTTATGAAAAAGCTGAATTATCAAAAGAAAACCATATTGAATTAATTGATTATTGTAATAAAATAGGAATTAAATTTTTATCAAGTGTATTCAGCATTGATGATGCAAAACTTTTAGTTGAGCTAAACTGTAAAGAAGTTAAAATACCAAGTTTTGAATCTAGAAACCATAGTTTACTAAAATATTGTAATCAACATTTTGATACTATTTTTATGTCAACAGGTACATCTACATTTGAAGAAATTCAAAAAAGTTGTAATTTAATTACAATATCTTCTTTATACTTACTTCACTGTGTTTCTTCGTATCCTTGTGAACCTAAAATAGCAAATATACCTAGAATGTTATCTTTAAAAAATATTAACGTTCCTTTTACCTCAACAAATATTGGGTATAGTGACCATATTCAAGGTGTAGAATCTGCTAAAGTTGCTATAGAATTTGGGGCTCAAGTTATTGAAAAACACTTTACTATAGATAACAATTTACCTGGGAGAGATAATAAATTTGCTGTACTTCCCCGTGACTTATTAAATCTTTCTTCTTATATTCAATTAAGAAAAGAAATGATGATAAATCATGGAAAAGATTTTCAAGAGTGTGAATCTGATTCAAGACAAAACTATGCAGGGAGATTTAATGGATGATATTAGTATAGTAATTAGAAATAGAAATGAAGGTGAATTTATTGGGTTTGCTCTTCAAAGCTGTTTAGACTTTTTTAATAAACCCGAAATTATAATTGTAGATAATAATTCTACAGATGATTCTTTAGAAATCGCTAATCTATTTTCAGATAGAACCAATATCCAAACACACATAATTAATGATTACACTCCAGGTAAATCTATTAATTTGGGAGTTAAAAAATCAACAAGAAAAACAATATTAGTACTTTCAGCACATTCTCAAATATTAGATGTGAATTTAGAAGAAATAAATAAACAATTAAAAAAACACGTAGCTGTTTTTGGTAAACAAATCCCTATATATAAAGGTAAAAAAATTACTCCTAGATATATTTGGAGTCATTTTATTAATAAACCAATTATTAATATGTTTTCAAAAATAGAAAACAGACAATTTTTACATAATGCTTTTTGTTTTTATGATAGAAAATTTTTATTAAATAACCCAATGCCTGAAAACTATCCAGGAAAAGAAGATAGATATTGGGCAATTGATGTTGTTGAAAAAGGGTATACTTACTACTATACTCATAAAGTAAAATGTAATCATTACTATACAAGTAATGGGGCAACATGGAAAGGAATAGGATAAATTAAACTTTTTAAAAAATAAATAAATGAAAATAAGAAAAAACATGCTTCCTGTTTTACGTCCTTATGGAGGTAAAGAAGAAATAAAAGCATTAACTGAAGTAATTGAGAGTGGTTGGTGGGGAAAAGGGCCTAAAGTAGCTCAATTTGAAAAAGAGTTTGCTGAAATGGTTGGTGCTAAATATGCTATAGCTATTACAAGTAATTCTCATGGACAAGATTTAGTAATGAAAGCTTTAGATATTAGAGATGGTGATGTTATTAACCCAACCATATCATTTATGGCAACAGCAATGATACCCTTATGGCAACCTAACATTACTACTAATATAGTAGATGTAGATCCTTTTACAATGTGTATTGATCCTGAAGATGTAAAAAAATCATTAACACCTAATACTAAAGCAATTATTGTAGTTAATGAAGCAGGAGTACCTGCTCCAATTGATGAAATTAGAGAATTTTATGATGGGTTAATTATAGAAGATTGTGCCCATAGTTGTTACACTCCAGGAGCGGGACAAAAAGGTGATGTAGCTATTTGGTCATTTCAAGCTGTAAAAACTATGCCTTGTGGGGATGGTGGTATGATTACTTTAAACGATGAAAAACTATATAATAAATTAAAAGAAATGACTTGGTTTGGAGTATCTTCTACTTTCTCAAGAGTAGCTAAAGAAGATACAGTTACAGGAAAACCAGGTTATACTTGGGATTATGAGGTAGATAAAATTGGTTATAAATGTTATATGATTGATATACAAGCTGCTATCTGTCTAGAACAAATGAAAAAACTCCCAGAACTATTAAAGTGGAGAAGACACGTACAATCTAGATATAATAATGAATTAACTAATGTAATTGAAAGACCCCCCCATTCAGAAACAGTACAATATTATTGTGCTAAAGTACCAGCAGAACATAGAGGTAATTTAATAGATTATTTAGCAAGTAAAAATATTCATACCTCAGTTCATTTTAAACCTTTACATAAATATGAAATTATTAAAAAACATATGACCCACTCAGATAGAGATTTCCCGGTAGCTGATAAAGAATGGTTAAAATTAATATCTCTCCCTGTACACCCAGCAATGACTGAGGAGGACATTGATTATGTAATTTATTGGGTTAATGAATATTTTAAAAATATATAATTATGGATAATCATATTATATCAATGGTTTTTAATCTTAATATGAAAGATAAACCAAGCATGTATGAAGGAGAAACACCTTGGCTTAGAAAAAGATTAAATATGTTTAAAAAATATTGTATTAAATCTTTTGCTTCTCAAACAGACCCAGACTTTCACTTATTTTTATTTTGTGATAAAAATACCCCATCCCCATTTAAACAAGAACTTTTAGATTTAGAATCTAAGTATAGTTTTATAACTATTATTTGGGACTTTATATATGCTATAAGTAATAAAAATGATGATAATGATAAAGCTACTCCTCATGATTATATGAGTGAGAAAGTAATAAAACATTATTTAAAAATAAGGAGTAATAATAGCAATGAAATAATTTGGAGTAGATTTGAAAGTGATGATATCCCTGAAGTCAGGTATAATGAATTTGTAAAAATAGCTATCCAATCTAATCCAACAATTTCATTAGGAAAAGGTCTTTATTGGGATATTGATACTGACCAATTTTTAGATTCAATATTTCCAACTGGCCCTTTTGTAAGTGTACTTTCTACTCTTGATAATATTATATCCCCCCATGAAGAAGGTCATCATGAAATGATTAAAAACAGAAATGGCCTTCCTGTAGTAACAGAAGAAAATCTTTGGATTCAATTAGTACATGGTGAAAATATATGGAATAGATTAGATAGAATGCCTGGCCAATTAATAGATAAACCTTCAGATGAATATTTAAAAATGCATTTTGCTTTATGAGTAAATTATTAGTTATAGTTCCTATTTGGAATAAAGAACAATTTTTAGAAAATACTATTGAAGGAATACTTCAACAAACTTTTTCAAATTTTGAATTAGTTTTAATTGATGATTGTTCTGAAGATAGTTCTTTACAAATAGCTAAGTCATACGAACATTTAGATAATGTGACAGTGTTAGAAAATAATGAAAATAAAGGGTGTTATTATACCCGTAATAAAGGATTAGATTATTTTAAAGATAAACCTTGGGATTATTTTACTATACATGATGCTGATGATGTTTCTGATTTAAGAAGATTTCAACATTTTATAGATATTTTTGAATCTGATTCTAGTATAGTTTATTTAAAATCTACTTCTATTAACTATGACTCTAAAACAGATGAACCACTTTTAAAAGAAGATGGAAATCCTAACATATTTACAGGAGAAGGAACAGCTTTTATTTCTAGAAAATTATTTGATACTATAGGATACTTTGACAACACTAGATTTTCAGGGGACACTGATTACATGTGGAGAGCTGAAGCCTTATGTAATACTGTTAAACCAGAATGGAAAGTTGGAGAATCTAAAGAAATATTGTATGTTAATTATAGTCATGAAAATAATATTACAAAAATTTATGATTGGCATACAGCTCGCCCCAATTACTGGAATAAAATTAGAAAAGAAATACAAACACAGATGATACCTAATAATAATTTTTATAGAAATAAATTTAACTAATGGAATATTACGATTTTATAAAAGCTTTTAATACCCCTTTATTAAATATAAATAATGAATATCAAAGATCAGATAAAAATGATCTTCATAAATATGTAGTTCTTTATGATTACATAATTAATGCTCAATATTTAAAAAAACAGTCTCCTTTAAGTATATTAGAGATAGGTATTCGTGAAGGTGATTCTATAAAAGTTTGGGATGAATCCCCACTATTTGATAAAGTTGTAGGATTAGATATTGACCCCAAAGAAAAAAAAGTTGTAAAATTTACCTACTCAGATAAAGTTATCTTAGAACAAGGTATGGATGGTTATGATCCTAAAATAACTCAATATATAAGTGAAAAACATTCAAAGTTTGATATTATTTTGGATGACGGAGACCATATTTGGGAAAGCCAAGTTAAATTTTTTGAACAATATTTCCCTCTCCTTAATCCTGGAGGGGTAATAATGTGTGAAGATATAACTCAAACTTATCTCCCTCAATTACAACAATTTTGTCAACAATATGAAGATTTTTATGTTTTTGATTTAAGAGCTAAAGCTAATGCTCATGGTAATGATATAGTAGCTATAATTAAAAATTCTTTATAAAATATGATTAGAATATTTCAACGTCATTGTAATTTTTCATCAAATTCACATAATAAACCTAGACCTGATTGGTTTGATAGGGAAAAGATATTTGATCATTTTATTTCTACTTTAGATAATAGAGTAGAATATACTGCTTTTCATGATAGTGGAAATGGTGATATAGAAGATCATTTTTTAAATACTAAAAATGTGAATAAAATATCTAAAAAAGGAGGAAATGATGCTCAATCTTTTTTAAATCTACTTAATTATGTAAATGAACAAAACTATGATGAAAATGATATTATATATTTTGTAGAAGATGATTATTTACACCATGAAAAATGGATAGATATAATGTTAGAGGGATTTGAACATATAGGAGCTGATTATTACACTTTATATGACCACCCTGATAAATATGAAGGCCAGGCTTCTTATATTCCTCATATGTATGAGAATTTTACTTCTAAAATAATTGTAACTCCTTCTTGTCATTGGAGAACTGTTCCTTCTACTACAAACACTTATGCTTGTTTAGTAAAAACTTTAAAAAAGCATTTTCCAATACATGTTCAATATTGTGATTTAGTTGAAAAATGGACTAAAGATTATCATAAATTTATTCATTTATGGAATGAGGGTTCTAACCTTTTATCTTGTATTCCTGGGTATTCATCACATATTGAAGGGGGTATGTTAAGCCCTGTATATGATTGGGAAAATTTAATTAAATAAAAAAACATGAAAGTAGATTTAAAATCTAGTACTAAAAAACAAGGAGAATATGTCACTCAAATTTTTCATTTTGTAGGTGGAGTCAAACGTACATTTGAAAATATTAAAACTTCCCAAATTAAACAGGGACAGTTTACTAAATTAGTTACTAAAGATGGAAGAATGATACTTGTTAACGATCAAAATGTTTTATGTATAGAAGTTTTTAATGAAGAGTAAAATTTTAATATTAGGAGATGGTTTATTAGGGTCTGAGCTTTATAAACAGAATAAGTGGGATTTAAAATCAAGAAAAAATTGTGGTTTTGATATAACTGATATTTCTACTTTTTCCAAATTAACAGAAATTGAATTTGGAGTAGCTCAACATTTCCCTTATGATACCATAATTAATTGTGTAGCTAATACTGACACTTACAACCCAGAAAGAGAAAAACATTGGGATGTAAATGTTAAAGGAACAAAGAATTTAATTGAGTTTTGTAATAGATGGAAGGTAAAACTAGTTCATATTTCTACTAGTTATCTTTATACTCATTCAAAAGAAGATGCTACAGAAGAAGATGTTCCTGTACATTGTGCTACTTGGTATGGTTATACTAAACTTATTTCAGAAGCATTAGTACAATTAGAATGTAAAAACCATTTAATTTTAAGAACTATTTTTAAACCTACTCCTTTTCCATATCCAAAAGCTTTAACTAGTCAAACAGGAAATTTTGATTACATTGATAAAATATGTGTTTTAATAAAAAAGATAATAGAAAGTAAAGCTACTGGGGTATATAACTTAGGCACAGATAAAAAAACTATTTATGACTTAGCTAAAAAAACTAATCCTGATGTGGGAAAGTTAGACTTTTTAAATTTTCTAACCCCTAAAGATATTTCAATGAATTTAGATAAATTAAACAAAAAACTTAACTTATGATATCAGCTATTATTACAACTTATAAAGAACCGGAAGCATTAGACTTATGTTTACAATCAGCAGTTGAGGGCCAAAAAAATCAAAATGAAATTATTGTAGTAGTAGATGGTTACTATGATGTAAATAAAAAAATATTAGATAAATATGAAGACCATATTAGTATTCTTAATTTAGAAGAAAATGTAGGTATGGTAAAAGCTATGAATTTAGGTCACTATAATGCCACTAATGAATTAGTATTCCATGTTCAAGATGATAATGTTTTTCCTAAAAATTGGGATATAATACTAGAAAAAAATTGGAAAGAAGGGTGTGTAATTACTCCAAATCAAATAGAACCCTATCCTAGTATGTTTCCACAATTTAATATTAAAGATTTAGGGAGAGACCCTAAAGAGTTTAATTTAAAAGCTTTTTGGGATTATGAATCTACTATTTCAAAAAATTTACAAGAAGAATGTGGGTCAACTTTTCCATTTTTGATTTCTAAACAAGATTATTTAAAAATAGGAGGATTTGATGAATCATATCCCGGTCCTTGGGTTGTTGATTGGGAATTTTTTATGAAATGTAAACTATCAGGATTAAAAATGGTTCGTAGTTGGGAACTTTATTTTTACCATTTTGTTTCTTTAGGAACTAAATCACCTTCTCAACTTCAAGAAGCTAAACTTAAAGAAGAATTATGCCATAAATACGCTTTATACAAATGGGGAGCTCCTATTCAACATAACCCATCTGATAATTCAAAATTTATATCTTTTAATTAAAAAATTTTATATGAGATTAATTATAGGCATACTAATATATTTAGCAGCACATACTATAACTTGGTTCCAATTAAATGGGCAATTTATTTGGACTTGGTTTGAAAAAAATAAATTTATATTAGCATTATTTGGTATTCCAATCTCATACTTATATATTTATGGTACGAAATATATAGTCCAACATTTTAATGGGGTTATGTGGCCTAATCGTTTTATTGGGTTTGGTATTGGTATATTAGTATATGCTTTATTTGTAGGAATATTTTTTAAAGAAGGTATAACTTTAAAAACTTTAGTTTCACTTTTATTATCTTCTTTTTTAATATTTATGCAAATATTTTGGAAATAGAAAAAGAATTTTATATTTTTATGTTAATATGAGGGAAAAGAAAATAAAAAATTTAGCTAGAAATATAGGAAAAGGAATTAATATGAAAAAAAATATTAAATCTTTAAAAGGTAAAGAAGATCAATTTTTAGTTGAATTAATAGAATCTTTATGTGAGTTAGAATCAATAGTTAATACTACAAGCACTTTAGGTATAAATCTTTTTATTTATGAAGAAAAATATGTAAACATTATTAGAGCTTTATTAATAGAAATATATGGAGAAGCAAAATGTAATATTATTATTTGGTGGGTATTTGAAAGTATAACTCCCGAAGGAAAAGTTTTACCTTTAGTTGATGAAAAAGGTAAAGAATATAATATTAAAACTCCTAAACAATTAGTAAAATTTTTAAAAAAAGTATAACATGAAAAAATTATTATTATTATTATTACTTTTCCCTGTTTATTTAACAGGACAAACTAGACAATTTAGACCTGATAAACAGCCTTACATTGAAGTAAATGCAGGTGTGGGTGTTGAATACATGTGGGAACTGAGCAACCGCCCTTTTACATCAGTAACATTTGGCACAACTATTGATATGGGTGATTACAGTTTAATTGATATGCAAGCAGGTTTTGGGTTTCCATCTGTAGTAACTGGTAAATTTGGTTTAGGATCCTACTTTGGGGAAAAAGAAACAATCCCAATGATATTAGGTATTAGATTATACCCTATAATGTTGTACACTCAATTATATATCCCTCATAAAAATCAAGGACTATTTTCAGTAACAATTGAAATAGGTACAGGAGGTTCAAGAGCGTTAGGTTATACAAACATATTAAACGTAGGTTATAAATGGCCAATTACATTTAAAAAAAAAGATGAAAAAAGTAGTTTGCATAAACGATAAAAAACTCCCACTAGGAGCTGAAATAATAAAAAATAGAGAGTACTTAGTAGAATCAGAATTTATAAATAATTTTGATCAAAAGGTATTTATTATAGAAGGTATAACTAATGAGGGTAGAACTAAAATGGGTTTACCTTGGAAAGGGTACAATGCTAATAGATTTGCCGATATAGAAACATTAGTGGAAGAATCATTTGAATACTCTTATGAACTATATGACTAAAAAACCAGTGGAATAAACAATGTATTGGAGCTTTTAAATTAGGTAGTGATCAA
>CEOC01026309.1_pt1 | contig 22882 bp, 4 predicted proteins | sample 356191 | NCBI WGS metagenome assembly CEOC01 (sample SAMEA2619952, study PRJEB7988) | marine metagenome | biome: marine biome (ENVO:00000447); feature: deep chlorophyll maximum layer (ENVO:xxxxxxxx); material: "saline water (ENVO:00002010), including plankton (ENVO:xxxxxxxx)" | depth 17 m
GAAGTTAGGGGTGCAGGCACTTTTCCTGAATATTATGAGGCATATGATACCAATCCAGACATCATTGAAATGGAGGGTATCAGAATTGAAAGTCAAAAACCAAAAAGCATTGATGTTGTCCAACCAAATACTGAAATTAAGTTAGATCCTGACAGAAGATTGATTGTAGATCTTCCACAAAGACTTTTTAGAGAAAGTGAGGTTGAAGAATTTAGAGAAATTATCAATCAATACGGTGGATATGAAACTGAGATTGATAAAGATGTAAATGTTGATAGTAATTATCGAGCAAAACATAAAGAAGGCACAGGATCTGTTGATAAGGCATTTAATAATTCATTAGATCAAATTATTCAAGCATATGTGCCCGATCAGACCAATCAACCTTATCCAATGGTCGAAACTGTGCAAAGAAGATTTTCAAATCTTCCAGAGGCAAGCAGATTGACCAAATATTACATTAAGCAATACAGACCAGACTCTAAAGATAAAATTAATCTTAAGATAACTCTTGGATGTGAAGTTTTGGAGGAAGGTTGTGGTCATGTCCCATGCACAGGGATTACACAAACAGCAGATTCATCATCAACAGATTCTGAAGGGAATACCGAAACATTCACTTATACATTATCTGATGTATTGGGACCTGGATGCAGAAATTGGGAAATCAACGGTGATTTATTGATTCGACACAATTTCACTAGATCTGCGAATACATATGGTAGTGCTGTTGAAGCATACGGAAACCCATTTGACTTTTATCCAGGAGCGTAGTAAACTATGTCAGCATCAGGAGGACTACCAGCAGCAATTTATAGAGGAACTTGCACAGGTCATGGTGTTTGTATTCCTGCGAATATCCATGCTACTGTTTCTTGTGGCACACCATGCAAAGCAGTCCCTAAAAAACCTGTTGCTGCAATGGATGCAACAAATCACTGGTTACCTCAACTTTTGGCACCACTTCAACCAGTATCACCTACTGTTTTGATTGAAGGTATCGCACCTATTCTAGATGCGGATATTTTGATGCCACACAAGTCGGTATGCACACAATTAGTTGCATTTGTATGTAAATCGCCTCCGCCACCTAAACCATGTCCAACAGCAGATTTAACCGCTGAAGACTTTGCAAATGGTGGAGCACATACTAGAATCGCTAAAGCAACCACAAAGAGCGTCTGGATCAATGGTAAGCGTGCTTGTAGACAACAGGACCCACTGGGTCCTCCATGCTTATCTACAATCGCTGTAGGCGCACCAACTGTCACTATAGGAATTTAATTATGGCAAAGATTAAAAGGTCACTCATGGGTGGCGGCAACATGATCGAATCGACCCCGAAAAAAACACGACAAGGTGCAGGTCAGCATACCAAATATGCTGCTACCAGTCGTAATAGTGCTAAAAAGCGTTATCGCGGTCAAGGAAAATAATTCAAAGACACCTTCGGGTGTCTTTTTTTGTGTACGCTGATAAATAAATTGAGGGTAATACTATCAATTGAATGGCACTCAGAGAAATATCAGGAGTTGATTATAAAAAGTCAAGGACATTTAAAGACATTCCTATGAATTTCTTTAAAAATTCCTTTACTAAGGATATTTCTGTAGTCAAAAATGCAGAAGCAATCAAACAGTCTGTACGGAATATTGTTTTAACTTCTCCTGGAGAAAAACTATTTGATCCTACTTTTGGATCTAGAATTTATACTATGCTCTTTGAGCCATTGGATGCATTCCTTATTGATGCACTTTCGGTAGAGATCCTAAATACAGTTAAGAACTATGAGAAAAGGGTCACAGTAACTGACTTGAAATGCAAGGCAGATTATGACAACAACGCTGTCGATGTGACTTTGGAATATAAAATCATTGGTATTCCTGTGACAGAAACCATTCAATTCGTATTACAGAGACCGTAATGCTACCCACTAATTTAACGTTACTGGATTTTGAAGATATTAAGTCTTCAATCAAAAGTTATCTTCAAACTAGAGACGAGTTTACGGACTACGAGTTTGAAGGATCTGGATTATCCTATCTAATTGATGTATTAGCATATAATACATACTACTCTTCATTCATGGCAAATATGTCTATGAATGAAGCATTTTTGGATTCTGCTTCCGTCCGAGACAATATCGTCAATATTGTAAAAGCGTTTAACTACGTTCCTAAGTCGGTTACAGCAGCAACTGCTTGTTTTAATTTAGAGCTCCAAACTACTCAAACTGCAGGTGCATATCCAAACAACGTTACTCTTACATCAGGTCCAGTAGCTCAGGGTGGCACTTATACTTGGAATAGATTGGATCCTGTTACAGTTACCACTGATCCATCTACAGGTATTGCTAAATTTGGTCCTCTAAAGATGAGAGAGGGCAGTATCATCACATTTAGATATACTGTTAATAACTTTGTTAAACAGAAGTTTGTTATTCCTAGTTCTGATGCTGATATCAATACACTAAAGGTCAGTGTATTTGCTAACGCAACCAGCACAACATCAGATACTTACAATAGAGTAACTAATATTACTGAAGTTACTGCTACTGATAGAGTTTACTTTATCAGTGAAACTGAAGATATGAGATATGAATTGACCTTTGGTGATGGTGTTATCGGTAGAAAGTTGGTTGATGGTGAGGTTATTGAATTTGAATATCTTGTCACTAATGGTAAAGCAGCAAACGAGATATCTTCATTCCAATTTATTGGTAAATTTACTGATAGTAATGGTCAATCATATGCATCAAATGATGCGATATTTACCCTCACTCATGGGGCGCAGGATGGCGATGATCCCGAAACTGTAGAGTCTATCAAGTATAACGCTCCAAAGGCGTATGCTGCCCAATATAGAGCGGTTACAGCACAGGATTATGAAGTCATTCTAAAAACCATTTACGATAACGCTAAGAATGTTGTTGCATATGGTGGTGACGAGTTAGATCCTCCCATCTACGGAAAAGTTTTCATTGCTATCAGAACTAAGACTGGCACTGATCTAAACGATGCAACTAAGAAGTCTCTTTCTCAGAGACTTAGAAGATATGCTATGGCATCTATCGAACCAGTAATCGAAGATGCGAAAGTTATGTATATCTACCCCAAACTTTTCATTACATACGATACAGAAACTTCTAGTAGAGATATTGATAAAATTGCAGCAAATGCTCAAGAAGCTATCAATAACTATACACAAAATTCTACAATCAATAATTTTAACGGCACATTTAGTAAAACTAAATTTGAAAACGCTATTACATTATCTGATAAAAACATTGCCGATGTTTCTACTCAGATATCAACATTGCTATATCTGCCAATTGTAAAAGGTGAAACTAACACTTATTGCGGATCTACTGGAAATCAACTTTATGACAGTAATCCTAGTGGTGGAGATGGCGATGGCTCTGACGGTGATGGATCAGGCAATGGCGGTAATACAGGCGGTGATGGATCAGGATGTAAAAAAGCACCTGTAGTTAGATCAGGTCATTTTTATACTGCAGAAAATCCTGGTGTCCTTCAATATTTTGAAGATGATGGTGAAGGTAAACTACAAATCTATTCGGATACTGGTAATAGGCAGGTTGTTATCAATGATAACGCAGGCACAGTAGATTATGGATCTGGTAAAGTTTGTTTTGGACCTGTCACAATTGTAGATCCTCCTGGTGGAGGTGGTGATGATGATTATCAGGTACCTGTCCAGATTATTCCTGACAATACTACGACAGTCCCATCACCAGATCCAAGAACTATCATCGAAATCATTGTGCCCACTATCACAGTTGCTCCAATTGGCACAACACCACCTTCCAGTATCCCACTAAATAGTCTTACGCCAGATATCTTCACAGAAACCCCATCTGTTATTGAGCTTCCCGATATCGATGCACCTGGCGACCTCTCAGGACTCACCTGTTTTTGAAGTAACAAATGACCGTCAATAAAGTCTCTTTAGCCTCAACGGAACAGACTCCCCAGTACATTGAGGATAATTTTCCGCTATTCAATAAATTCTTAGAGTACTATTATAAGTCTCAAGAAAAAACTGGTCTTGGTCAGAATATTCTGAATCAATTCCTAAATTATCTTAATATTGATAACCTGGATGTAAGAATCCTTGGCGGTGAGACTAAAGTTGTTGATGATGTCACAGCAACTTCAGACACTATTGTTCTTGAAAACGTTGATAGATTCTTAGATCGAGATGGATCGATTCTTATCGACGATGAAGTTATTTTCTATGAAAGAGCATTCCAATCTCCTTCTATAGCACTTAGTCCTGGTATTTCTTACGAGGAAGTAAAATTAAAGTGGATTGGTCTTCAAAATATTGCAGAGCAGTTTGACGGCACTACTAGAGACTTTGCATTACTTTCTCAAGACTCTCCTGTTGCACCACCTAGTGCAGCACACTTAATTGTTACGGTTTACGGTGAAACTTTAATTCCTGAAACTGACTATACTGTTGAAGGTAATAGAATTGTATTTGCTGTAGCTCCTAGAGAAAGAAGTATTGCTGATGATTTAGTTTCTACAACTATTCAATATCAGAATGGTTTTAATGACAATCCAATCCTCTCTCTAGATGATATTTCTGCTTCATTCGATGAAGAAAAAACTCGTTTTGCAGTAACTAGAAATAGTGCAGCATATACTCCTGTTGTTGATGAGTATATTATTGCAATCTACAGTGGTAGACTACTAACTCCAAAAGTAGACTTTGCTTTTGATGGTAATCAAATCACATTTACCTTTACTCCATCTATCGGTAGAAAACTATCTTTGTTCTCTATTGAAGCACCTGTACCTAGTTTTGGTAATGGTGCAGTTGGATTCTCTCGCGTAAATGATAACGGTGAAATTTCTAACGTTGCCGTCTCCGAAGTTGGTAGTGGATATAGATTCGACTATCCTCCAAAGATTAGTATTAATTCTATTGATGATGATGGTATTGGTGCATCTGTCAAAGCACTGATCGATGGTGTACAGTTATCTTCTTTGATTGATGGTGGTAAGGGATATAGTGAAACTAATCCTCCTACAGTTGTTGTAGAATCTCCCACAAGAGAAGGTGGCACTCCCGCTTCAATTAAAGCAACAGTTACTGATGGTGCAGTTACTGATCTTGAGGTTTTAAATTCTGGTAGTGGATATACCTTTACACCCAGAGTTACGTTTAGACAACCTGGCGGTGCAAAGGTTGCTCCTGTCCAAATTCAAAATGGATCTATTATTGGTAATATCAGCATAACAGATGCTGGACAGGGATATACTACACCTCCCACAGTTTATATTGATCCTCCAACTGGTCAAAATCCCATTAATGCAGTTGCAACTACAACTCTCAATGCTGATGGCACAATTGCATCAGTTGAGTTTGTTAATCGGGGTCAGGGATATGAAGTGGCACCTAAAATTATTATTGTCAATCCAACTGGAGCACAAATTAAAAATGTTTTGGTTGACGGTGATGGTAGAATTGTAAATATTGAGTTGCTCAATGGTGGAAGTGGTTACGATGATATTCCATCTGTTTACATTGTTGATGATCGTCGTGATCCATTAGGTAACTATATCGGTGGTAGTGGAGCTACTGCAGTAGCATCGATCTTTAACGGTCAAATCACTGATATTAGTGTTACTAATTTTGGATCGGGTTATAGTCCAGATACCCTTCCTAAAATTGTTATTCAAGATCCACCTCAGGCAAAAGCTTCTGTTACCGTAGCACAAGGTGGTATTACAGGATTTGAAGTAATTTCTGGCGGTGAAGGTTATGAAAAATGTAGAATTGAAGGTTGTGCTAGAGCTGCTGCAGGTATCACTGGATATGATGAGCTCGGTAATGCAAAATTCTCTGGGAAGACTTCTGCAGCCGCACATAAAACTGATTCTAAGGTAACTTGTCTAGATGCTCTCTTCGTCAAGAGATTACTGGATAAATTTGTAGATCAGTATCTTCCAGGCATTCCTGAGTTAGATTACGAGAGTATTGATGTAAGAACTGCAATTAAAAACATCAAAACTTTCTATTCTACAAAAGGCACTTCATATAGCGTCTCTTATTTGTTTAAGTTGATCTATGGTGAAGATGTTAGTATTTCATATCCAAAAGATCAACTTATCAAACCATCTGCATCTACTTGGTCTGTTAATACAATCCTGAGAGCTACTTTAGTAAGTGGTAATCCTGAAAATATTAGAGATGGTCTATTGCAGCAGTTTTCTGATATTGCAGATACTAGATTGCAAGATGCATCTGCTCTAGTTGAAAACTACATTTCTATCAATACTTCAGAATCTCAAATTTATGAATTAGTTCTCTCTAGAGAAACAATTCAAGGAAACTTTATTGTCCCATATAAAACAAAACTTGCTGAGCCACTAGATTCTGATAATCTCATTATCACTGTAGACTCTACAATCGGTTGGCCAGAGAAAAACGGTGAGTTTGTTATTGGTGACACTGAAATTGTAAGATATAAAGAAAAGTCTCTAAACCAGTTTATTGAATGTACTAGAGACACAAATGAATTGGGTCAAACAACCTGGGACGCTGCAACTGAGGTGCAGTCTAATTTCAGAGTATTTGTAAACCGTGGCACTACTGAAGAAGTAGTATTGAATATTGTTGGTATTGTTGATGCAGAAGAAACTATTCTTTCTGATAATGGTGCTTACTATCTTCCTGGTGATAAACTCTCTGTTTCTAAACTTGGTGGCACTTCAGAAGATCCCCAGTTAAACACTTGGTTGTATAATGTTAAAAAACTTTTAGAAGTCGAAAACATTACATTTGGTGGTGTTAATAATCAGTCTGCAACTGTAACTTGCTCAAGTCCTCATGGTTTGCTAGTTGGTGATCAAGTTACCATTTATGGTGCTAACCCAATTATCTACAACGGAACTTTTGAAGTTTCTTCTAGAGATTCCACAACAGTATTCCAATACATTCTCCCAGCTCCTGCACTTGTAAATCCACAAGGAAACATTCTTATCTCTGTTAACCTTAACAAAGGTAAGTCTCCAAACACTGCTATTGATGCTGCAATCTCTCCATATACAACAAACATTCAAAACTCGTTTTTCAACGATCAGCATGTTTATGTTGCATCTACAGGTATTCCAAACTATCAAATCGGTCCTTTCTCAGGATCTGCGTTGCTTCCTGGAAACCAGAGAAAATTAAATAGAATTCCATTTAATACCCAAACGATTTCTATCAAAGATACTGCCACTAGTGGTGGAATTGGCACTTGGGTTAATGGTGTTTCTGCATGGTCTTATAAATCTACCGAAAAAGAAACATTTGGTCCTGTAACTGCAGTTTCTATTGCAGATCCAGGCACAAATTATGATGCAGCAAGTCCTCCAACAATTACCATTTCAAATGGTGGGGGATCTGGTGCTCGTGCTAATGTAACTGTTGATGGATCCATCACTGCAATTAATGTTGATAATGGTGGTAGTGGATATACATCTTCTCCTCTAGTTTCTGTTGTTGGTGGTGGCGGCGAAGGCGCTTCTGCTACTGCTATTATTACAAGAGGCGTAGTATCTAAAATTCTTGTAAATAACGGCGGCACAGGATATACTTCACAACCAGAAATTTCTATTGTTGGTGGTGGGGGTCTTGGCGCTTCTGCTACTGCAGAGGTTAGAGGTGGTATCAAGTCAGTAAACATCATTGATGGTGGATCTTCTTATACTAGTAATCCTGATGTTATCCTTACCTCTGGTCAAGGTGCTGTTGCACAAGCAATTGTCAATAACGGAAGAATTATTTCCGTTGCTATCATTTCTGGTGGCACAGGATATACCACTGCACCAGAAGTTGAGATTGTTGGTGATGGTTTTGGTGCTGTCGCAAAAGCAAATATTGATATTGATGGTGAGAATGCAGGAAAAGTAACCAGCATTGATATTTTAAACAGAGGTATTGGATACGTCCAAGGTACTACTAACATTGTATTGACTTCTGTTGGTAGTGGTGCTAAATTTACGTCTCAGGTGTTTGAGTGGAATTATAATCTACAAGCAACTACCACTCTAGATGAATCAAAAGGTTATATTTTTGAAGGTCTAAACAATGAATATGGTGGTGAATATGCACATATTTCCAATCCACAAAGACTTCGCTTTATTCTTGGTGATAACCTAAATCGCAATCAAGCAGGTGAATTAGTTGAGCAAGAAACTCAGTTAGCACACTCTCCTATTATTGGTTGGGCATTTGACGGTAATCCAATTTACGGTCCCTATGGTTATACTGATCCTACAGATCAGAGTTCTACCATTACCAGAATGAGATCATCCTATGCTCTCAAAGATGCATTAGTTGTTGATCCAGTTACAAATCCAATTCCAGTTAGAGTGCAGGGTCCTCTTCTTGCAGATCATCCTGCAGGTGAGTATATTGAAGACTATGAATTTAATTTCAATAGTGGTGATCTAGATCAATATAATGGTAGATTCTGTAAAACACCTGACTTCCCAACAGGTAGATATTGCTATTTTGTCACCATTGACAATACTGAGGCAGGTAATGCAGTATTCCCCTATATCATTGGTCCTGAATATAATTCTACTGTAGATAAGTGGAATCTCTCTACAGATGCTACTCAGGAAAATATTCCTACTGGTGTTATTCGCTTTAGAGATCCGTATGAAAATGTAGACATTGACGTTGAGAGAGCACCAAATGCATCTTCCAATGCTCTGACAACGGAATCTGGTGATGTACTATTATTTGATGTAGAAGATGAAAATAGAGATGGTATTATCAGTCAAGATGAAATTGATGATCCTGATCAACTATTTGAAGAATCTCCTCTACAACTATTTGATTATTTCCCTAAAGTTAAGTTTGACTCTAAGGTTGATATTGAAGTTGAAACTATTACAAGATTTGAAAATGCCTCTGTTAATAACTTTGTAATTGAAAACGCTGGAGAAAACTATCAGGTAAATGATATTCTAACATTTGATAACACTGATACTGATGGTAGTGGTGTTTCTGCACGAGTATCTAAAATTACAGGTAAGAATATTTCTTCTTATACCTATCAAAATATTGATAATAAGAATATCGGTATTATTCAAACTTCAACTCCCCACGAATTGATTCTTGGAGATAAGATTTTTGTTGATTATACTCCAATCATGGATAACACCAATAAGGAGTATGTCGTTCGTCAATATAAAGGTATTGAAGAAATTATTGTCACTCAAAATGGTGTTGGTTATAATGAAGACATTCCCCCAACAGTAATTATTGATGGTGATGGTGAATCTGCTGAAATTACCGCTGTAGTTTCCAATGTTGGTGCTATTAGTCAGTTTAACATTATCAATGCTGGATCTGGATATACAGAGAATCCTAGATTGATCCTCAGTCATCCTCAGGTATTCAAAAAATCCAATTATTGGGTTTCTATTCTTGAAGGTGCAGGTAATGATCTAATTATCAATGACACTTTTATTGCTACAGACAAGAGTCTCTACGTTTGTGGAAAAATGCTCGATGGATCGGGCAACTACATTGGATTTATCGCTAAAGTATCTGATGCTGGTATTCTTCAGTGGTATAAGACATGTGAGGTTAATGCACCTGTAGGATCTGATCAATACCTTGAGTTTAACAAAATTTTAGTTGATGGTAACGATATTTGGATTGTTGGTGGTAATCGTCCTAATACACCATTGCTCGATGCATATAACCCCGATATCGTCCTCTTGAAGTATGAGGAAAATCTTGAGGGACAAGATGCATCTCTAACTATTCAGAGAGCATATGCAGGCATCTCAGGTTCTACCAGAGAAGATACTGTTACTTGCATTAAGAAGTTTGGTGAATCCAGATATCTTCTGGGTGGTTTTACCAATACAAACTCTGGTAATCCTTATGATGGATTCCTTGCAATCATTGATACTGCTGGTGTTTTTGTAAGTAAGAGAAAGATTGCTGGTCTCAACACATCTGAAAAACTAACAGACCTCTTTATCATTGATGAGAAAATTTACTTCTGCATGGAAGTAGCAGAAAATAACACTGCTACCGATAGAGATATTGTTATTGGCGAAGCGCAGTTTATCAATAATATCATCGAAATTAATTCGATGAAGAAATTTGCTTATTCTGGATTCTCTGTTGTAAATCCAGTCATGGCATTGGATGAATATAATGAATTGTATGTTGTTGCAGATAGTCCTCTCAAGTCTGATGCAACTGTCCAGCAAGGATTCTTTGTTGCTAAATTCAATACATCTTTAGAAGCTGTTTGGTCTAAGAGATACTTGACCAGTAGCGAAAGAATGGAAATTGCTTCTGGCGCAGAAATTGATATTTTTGGTGATTTGAATGTTGCTTTCACTGAAACTGCAACCACTGGTGAGATTACTTCTGCTTCCGCTAGAATTAACTACAAGGGTGAGAAGGTAAATGTAACTTCTAACAAACTTAAAGCAACGGGTGCGTCTGAAAATAATATTGAAGGTTTTGATGTAGAGTGTATCGCAACCGATAACTCTGGTGACTCTTATCTGTTTGGTCAAACTAAGTGGAATAGAAATGACTTTATTCTAGACTTTACTTCAGACTTTACTGATTTAACTGATCACTATAATATTCTTCCTGTAGGACAGACAGGTGCTGGTCTATCTTTCCTTAATGGATATCTTAAAATTCTTGGATATCAGCAAGGTAATAATGCTACCTGGAATAATTCATATCTCCAAGCAACAAATACTGATACTAGAGGTAAGTTATCTGGTGACTGGACTCTTGAGTTTATGCTCTTCAAAGATTCCACAGAAACCAACACACTTTCTCAATCATATCAAACTTTAGTTGGTATCGGTGGTGCTCAGGATGCTGATGGTGGTCTTTGGTTGGGTTATGACACTGCTACTGGATATCTACAACTGGCAGTTGCAAATAATGCAGCAACTATTCAATCCAGCACTCCAGTTTCTAGCACAGTCAACTCTCTGTATGCTGATAATACTTGGGCATTCTATGCAATCCAGAAATCTGGCAATTTCTTCAGAGTTTACATCAATGGAATTGAAGTAGTTAGTGGTAATATTCCTAATACTGCTCTAAACAATAAGAGTTTGTATATTGCTAACCAACCTGGATGGGGCACTGGTGCAGCAGACTTTACTGATGATTATCAGGGACAATTCTTTATTGATAATCTAAGACTTAAGAATAGAGCTACTACTATCACAGTACCTAGTGATGTTACTGTATTGCCAACATCAGGTGCATTTGCTATTAACTATACTTGGCAAAATACTCAGTGGTTTACTGATTATCTGAAGAGATATGATTATATTAACTATAAAGCTGCAGGTATTAAGGTTGATAAGACTAACCTTGATGGATATACTGGTGACTTTACTCTAAGACCCAATACTCAAGTCAATCCTGTTAGAACTAATATTGATTTCAATATCAGCACTCTATCTCCCGCTGTAACCACATTCCAAATTGGTGGAAGTGGTATTCAGTCTCTAGACTACAGCGAATCCACGTTGATTGGCGTCCACAATACCGAGGTTTTAGGATATACTCAAGATATCCTATTCTCTCGCACGGCAACAATTCCTTCTCCTGGATCTCAAAAAGTCAAGGCAAGTGCTGTTGTTAAGAATAGATATTACTTCAAAGTAGCTAATACTAGTAAGATTGATAATGTCCAGATCTTGACTGTAAACCAATCATTTGCATTTACAGTTGGTGGTAAGTTAGTCTTAGAATCTCCTACAGGCACTTTTATCAATAGTGGTTATATCACTTCTATTGATAGAGAAAATAATAAAATTTCCGTTGCTGTTAATAATAACAGTTGGAGTAATGATTACAATACAGGCAGACTCAGAACAGAAAGGTTTGATGAATTTGAGACCTTTGGAATCAGAGGTCCAGTTACTGCTGATGTAAACCTTCTCGAAAGATATGAATTCGGTATTATCAATAATACCACGCCTGGCACCTTTGATATTGCTCTTAGCAACTTCAATTCGCTAACAGGTGGCACTAATAACTTACATCAATTTGCACAATTCATTGAAACTTTTGATGATTCTAATTTTATTGTTAAAGTCAGTGAAATCAGTGGCACTTCCCCATATGTCCCAGGATCTGTTATTAACATTGCAGAGTCTAATGTTTCTTACAATTCTGATTACAATACCATTCAGATTACAGGTCTGACTGGTGTAACAAAAATTGATTTAATTGCAACACTTGAAAAAATTCTTCAAGTTACAAATGTAAGCAATAGTGATGAAGTTTATGTAATCACTGATGTTAGCCACTACATGAATGTTGGTGATAATTTCTACACGGATGGACATCAACCACAGGAAGTTGGTGGAATTACATATGATGAATATAATGGATCTTTCATTGTTGATAGAGTAATAAGCAGTAAAGAATTTACTTATAAGTTACCTGCTGTTGCTGTTTCTCTACCCGTTACTGCTGTATCCTCTGTAGAATTCTTCTCCAAGTCTCCTACACTGAAGATGTATAATGGTCACCAATATCTGTTTGATGTTGGTCACTCAACCATGCTTGGTGCTAACCTATCTTTCTCCAAAGATAGTCTCAATAAACTAGAATATTCTTTCAACATTATTGAAAGACTTGGCACTCCTGGTGTTATCGAAGAGGGCACATCAAGACCTTCTATTAAGTTTAAAATTGATAAGTCAATTGTTACTAATATTTCTTATTACTTCGATCCTTCCAGAACTGGTGCAGATTCACCTATTGATACCAACAGTTATCTGAATATTGGTGATACTCCATATCTGGGACAATTTGTAATTACTGAAACCTCTGGTGGCACTATCACCACAGGTGATGACACTATGAGATTTGAATTGGCTTCCGAGCCAGAGGGTGATGGCGAAACCACAAATACCACATATTCTACGGATTCTTCTAAGTCTGTTGGATCTATTGCGGATATTAGAATTGTTAATAGAGGTGGATTCTACACTAAACTGCCAGTTGTTACAGGCATTGAATCAAACAGAAAAATTGAAAGAGTCCAAATTAATGAGCCTGGCACAGAATATGCTGTCGGCACTTATAACAGCGTCCCCATTTCTGGTGATGGTGAAGGTGGATTTGTAACTATTGAAGTTGAAAATACTACAGATGCTGAAGGAAACACCATTCTTGGTCAAATTGTAAGAGCAACAGTATCTTCTCCTGGTAAAGGTTACACCACAGCTTCTATTGATATTGAGTCAATTCCTGGTATTCTTGGACCTGGACTTGCAGGTTCTGGTGGAGATCTCACAGTAGTTATTCCTCCTTTTGGCACAGGTGCATCTATTTTTGCTCAGGCAGATAATGTTGGCACGATCAAGAAACTGAAGAATAATAACTTTGGTTATGATTATACACATGATTACACTCTTAGACCTGAAATTACATTCCCACTGAATGCTCAGTTGACAAACACAAGCATTCTTCAAAATATTCGTGTTACTGATCCTGGATCTGGATATACTCAAGCACCTGCTGTTGTTATCACTGGTGGAGGTGGTCAGGGTGCAATTGCTGAATCTACAATTCAAAACGGCAGACTTGATCAAATCATCGTTAAAGATCCTGGATCTGGTTACTCTTCTCCACCAACAGTTGAATTGAAGTCTTCCTTCAACTATGTTGTAAACCTAGATTTGGGTCTCCTTCAGTTTGCATTCCCACATGGAATTCCAAATGGTGCTGCAGTTACTTTGAATGTAATTGATATTGGTGATGGTGCTGTTTATCCTCTCGCTTCTGGTGCTATTGGTAGACTTAATGGCACAACAACTTATTATGCTATCTCTGGATCTGCACAATCTCTAGAGGATGATCAGTTGCGTCTTGCACTTACCCCACAGAATGCTGAGTTGGGCGATCCCATTTCCTTTGCTAATACTGGCACAGGAAGACAGCAAGTATTGACATCATCTTTCGGTGGTGCTGCAGAAGCAAATGTTGTTACTTCTACATTCTTGGAAGGTGAATATGTTTATCAAGGTCCTTCCTTGGAGCAGGCAACTGCAACTGGATATGTTTCTACAAACCAAGGTTGGTTAGTTGGTCCTAGAATTGTCAAGATTGTTGACTATGATGGCAATTTCCAAGTCGGTGAGTCTATCACTGGTGTAATTTCTAAGTCCTCTGGTGTTATTACCGATCTGAAGATTGCAAAGGGCGTCCTCGAAATTGGTCCTATTACGAGAACTACAGGTCAGTTTATTGATGATGTAGGTAAACCCTCCGAAATTATTCAAAAGATTCAGGACTCTTACTATTATCAGGACTTCTCTTATGCAGTCAAATCTTCTGTTTCTATCAATGACTGGAAGAATATTCTTCTGAAAAATGTCCACCCAGCATCTTTCAAGGTGTTTGGTGAATTAAATGTCACTGAAGATACAAGAATTCCTAATAAGGAAATTGACTTCCAGATTACTAAGTCTGTTGAGTTGGCACAAAGCGCAATCGTGCCAAATATTCAAAACTTCGCTCTTGTCGATCCAATCTATCAGGACTTTAACAATACTGAAGTCCTATTCAGACAGAAGAGATTGACCTCTTCGGAGAATATCTTGACTTCTGTTGTCCAAAAGGTTGATGATGTTTCAAATCTCTTTGATGGTATTCGCACTGCATTCCCACTGACTGTCGATGGAAATACAGTTATTGCTGATGAGAAGCAACTAGTTATTACTCTTAATGGCGTTGCACAGGCTCCTGGTAGAGCGTTTACCGTTGTTGGTGATTCTATTGTATTCAATGAGCCTCCTCAACCTCCTGCTAGCGTAAAGTATGTTTCAGTAACATTCAATCCAATTCAAACTAAAGACTTTACATTTAGTTTTACTAGCGGTATTTTCCCTCTAGTAGGTAATGAGATTTCTGGTGCTGTCAGTGGTGCTAGAGCAACTGTTGTAGGTGTTACTGGTCAAACTGTAAGAGCATTTATCACCGAAGGTGCTTTTGATGTTGCCAATGGTGAGTTGATTCAAGGATCTACCACAGGTTTCTTGGCAAACGTTGCTGCAATTACTGATGTTGTAAACAACGGTCTCTTCTTCTATGGAGAAACTGTTACTAACCTAACAGGAGACGTTGCTAAGGTTGAAAGAATTAACCTAGACACTGGTGCCGAAACTCCTATTGCACAACTTCGTTATCAGATTGGTGTTTCTACAACTTCTTTTGAAGTTATCAATGATAATGGCACTCTTGGTCCTCTTCCTGCAGGAACTTTCGTAGTTGGAGAAAATTATCAACTTGGATCTGAAATCTTTGTTGTTGATGCAATTACTGATAACAATGATTCTACAACTTTAGATGTTACTAGATCTCAGTTGGGCACCACTCAAATTGCACAACCAGAAAACACTCCAATTTATGGCACCCAGATTCAACTGAATAATTCTCTACTCTTGAGTAAGACATCTGGCACATATCAGTCTACTCCTGGTTTATTTGATATTCAACTTAATGACTACATTGTTGCTGCTGGATCTGGAGTTGTTGCTCAAATTACATCTACTGCTCCTTATCAGGATCCTTATACTCAGGAGTTTATTAATCAGATTAATATCTCTGAAGGATCTTCTTTCTTCGGTCTTCTGTTTAACAGAATTACCTCTACTACATTCCCCAATGTTGTCTTAGATGATATTTCTGAGTCTCAACTTAATATTGTCAACTTTACTGATAATACCACTGCATTTAATGCAAGATTCCCCTCTAATGAGATCGTAAATAATTATCTACTTAGATACGATAATGGAAGTGGTACTTTCCAAGAGGATGAGGTTATCAGAAACTATACCATTGATTATGGTAACTCTAGTGGCAACTTTAGTAATACTGAGGACATTGGCGTAAGAAAACTAACTCTTACAGATAAAGTTGGATCTGGTTTCTTCTCAATCGGTCAAGTCCTAAGATCTGAAACAACAAAGGCAGAAATTATTGGTTATAATCAATCACTCAATACTATCTACCTTGGTAAGATTGGAAGAACTCAACCTTCTGGTGAGGATTATCATAATGCAACCTTCGTTGCTGGTGCTGAGTTAAACACTTACAATAAGAAGTTTGGCACTGCTTGCCTCGCTCTATCTAAGGGCACTTCACCTCATACATTTGTAAGTGGTGTTACTGATGGTATTACGGTCACTGGTGGTGCTGAAGGTCCCTTCACCGCTGCCACAGGCACTACATATGACCCCCTTACGGGTCTCATGGTTATCGAGATTGGCACACATACACTAACCACATCTGACACGATTCAAATTGTTGCTGATGGCGTTACGTTTACTTGTGAATCTGATGGCGATACCAATAATTACGCTTATCCTAGAGCAACAGATCCTCAGTTTGGTCAAGCAATTGCAATCACTGCAGAAACTGATACTACAATCACTGTAAATGTTGGTGCTGTCCCTGTTGATGAATATTTGACTATCCCAACATCCACTGAGTTTGGATTTGGCACAGATAACTTCACTATTGAATTGTGGATTAAACCCAACTCTGTTGCTGCAGGTAGTAAGACTCTTGTAGATTTCAGATCTGCTGCAACTGAAGTTGCTCCATACTTACATCTTGACGGTGCAAATCTCAAGTATTATGTAAATGGTAGCAATACGATCACTGGTGCAACAAATCTAGTTGCTGGCACTTGGTATCATGTTGCTGTTTCTAGAAACGGTAGCACAACCAAGATGTTCTTGAATGGAGCACAAGAGGGTGGTGATTATTCTGACGGTAGCAACTATGGCACTACTAAACCAGTCCGTATTGGTGGTGACTGGAATGGTGCTACAGAATTCCCTGGTTACATTGATGAGTTGAGAATCTCTACTACTGCTCGTTATACTGATGCGTTTACCGCTCCCACAGGAATCTTCCAAGGTGATACTGATACTGTATTACTACTTCACTTCGATGGCGCTCATAAATCCACATATGTTGATGACTGGTCTGGCGCAGAAGATTGGGTCAATGGTCACTTCTTCAATAATGATGCCGTCTTGGCAACTAAGAGATCTACCGATGGATCTAATTCCTATCACAGCACAAACACTCAAAGGTATCATGATGCTGCGAATCTAATTAGAGACAATAAAGATCTTATGGCTCTAGAGATTAGAGATAGGACTATTGCAAATTTACCCTTTGTTTTAGACACAACAACTGAATCTACTGCGCTGTCGGCTATTGATTACACCTCTTATGATGACTATGGTCATTCTGTTGATGTTGGTGAAACTGTAATTGTTGTTGGATCTCCCTATGATGATGACATGGGCACTCAGTCTGGTAGTGTTTATGTTTATAACTTAGATGGTGAATATCAATTCAAGATTACTGCTAGTGATGGACAGCAATATGACTATTTTGGATGGTCAGTTTCTGTCGGATATGGTAAGATCGTAGTTGGTGCTTATGGTGAAGATACTGGATCTTCGGCGGCTGGTGCAGTATATGTTTATGATCTTGACGGAACTAATGAAGTCAAGATCGTTCCTAGCGATCCTGAGTCTAGTGGATACTTTGGTTATGATGTTGCTATTGATGATGAAGATTTAATTGTTATTGGATCTTATCGCGACAATGTAACCGCCAGCGATCAGGGATCTGTTTATTGTTATCAGACAGATGGCACCTTCATTCGTAAGATTGTCGCTTCTAACGCAGGATCTAATGACAATTTTGGCATTAGTGTTGCAATCGGTAATGATAGAATTGTCGCTGGCGCACCATATGAAGATGATCGCGCTGGCAACGCTGGTGCTGCATACATCTATAACTTAGATGGCACAAATGAAGTCAAGATTATGCCTCCTTCTGGGATCCATACTTCTGCCTATTTTGGTTGGGATGTTGCTGTAGGTGCAAATAAAGTTGTTGTTGGTATGTGGAGAACGCCTAATAGTGGTAATGCTCCTTATTCTGGTGCTGCATTTATTCATGATCTAGATGGCACAAATCAAATTAAGATCACTGCTTCTGATGGAGCATCGAGTGATTACTTTGGTAGATCTGTTGCTGTTGGTATTGATAAAGTTGTTGTTGGCGCATGGAGTGATGACAATGACGGTGCAAACAGTGGCAGCATTTATGTCTATGACTTAGATGGCACTAATGAAACCATTCTTCCTACAGGTTCTAGCAGAACTGGAGATGATCTTGGATACAGTTGTGCAATCGGTGCTAATAGAATTATTGGTGGTGCTCCAGATTCTACAGTCGCAAATTCCAGTAATGCAGGTAGAGCATACTTCTGGAAGTATAATAAGGTTGAAGCTGGATATTCATATGCACCTGCAATGAATGCAATCACTGATGCTCTCATTGAAGATCTCAATAATGGAAGTAATAATCACATCTGGGATCATGCTGCAACCTTAGTCGATAGAGTTAATAGTCCAACTGCTATTACTAATTTCCAGGGTGAGGAAAGTCTATACATCACTGCAATTCAAACATTAAATACGTTTGCTCAGCAGGTTATCAATAACCAGTTTATTACAATCCAAGGATCTCATGGATTGACTCAGAAAACGGATGCTGGAATTACAGATTCTACAACTGCAAATCTAACTACATTAACTCCAACTACAGGGACATATGATCCTGCAAATGGACTGTTAGTTCTTACAGTTGCAGGTCATGGATTAACTACATCTGATTTCATTGCTTTTGCTCAGGAATCCTTAGGATTTACTTGCACTAGTGATGGTAATCAAGCAGTCCAGTTGTATCCTCGCACAACAGATCCAGCTTTCAATGCTGTCCTTCCAATTACTGCAGTTACTACAGACACATTTACTGTTGATGTTGGTGAAAGTAATGCAGACTCACAATTTGTCCACACATTTGCAAGTGCTGCAGCAGATTCAGTTATTGTCCTAGATTTCTCTTCTGCCGACTGTGCTGATGTCAAATCAACTATCGATAACTTGGTTAGTGTTGTTGAGGATACTTTTAACAATGCATTTAGTGGTGGCACAGATCATCTTGCAAGCATCACCAAACTTTCTCCTGCATATGAATACGCAGGTGGCACAGTTGACGCATTCTTAGAAATTCCTGTAACTCTCACTTCAGCAAATTCTGTTGATGAAAAACTTTATGCAAATAAAATTGACACTGATGCACGTTACAGATTCCGCGATGCTTCTAATCTCATCAATCTAAACAGACAGGCTATTGTCGATAAGGCAGCAGCTGACATGATTGCAAGATATCCTGATCTTGCTCTAGATATGCCTCGTAATGCTGGCGGTCAGAGCACTGATGGCACTTTAAGATGTAAGACTGACCTTTCTCTTATTCTTGATGGTATTTCACAAGACATTGCACTTGGTGGAAACAAAAATACAATCACGTCTGCTAAATTCTATCTAGACACTAAATTTGAAATTCAGCACATTAGACTCCAAGTTTGGCAGTCTCAATTTGCACATGAGCGTCTTGCATTCTATGCAAAACAGGCAATTACTGGTGATTTAGATGAAACTAACACTGATGCAGTTATCATCGGTGACTGGGGTATTACTGATGATGCTGTAGTTAATTTTACACCTACAGATGCGACTTACGATCCTGCAAATGGTCTTCTGGTTCTTACTATCGGGACACATGATCTTGCTTTAGGACGCCGTATTACAATTGCAGATAACTCTCTGACGTTTACCTGCTCACAGAATAGTAATGCTACAAACCACACATATCCAAGATCAACTGACCCTGCATCTGGTGCAAAACTTGAGATTATTGCTGCTACTGCAACAACAATCACAGTAAATGTTGGTCCTTCTTCTCCATCCGATCAATATGATCATACATTTGTAAGTGCTACTACGAATGCAGTAAGCACAGCGGGTCAATGTCAAAATGTTAAAGATGCTATTGATACTCTAGTTGAGACACTCAATGATATCATTGCTCCTACCACTGATGACAATAGAATTGCTGCTGATAGAATTTACTTCAACCGCGAGTATCTTGCTGAAGAAGCAGTTGGTTTGATTACTGATGAATTCTCATTCACGTTAAACAATAACCCAGCTGTTGCATATAACTTTAGTGGTGAAAATACTCCTGAGCAACTTGAAGCAGACTATGAAGCATTAGCGATTGCAATTATTGCTGACCTTCAGACTACTGGCAACAACAGCACGGTTGAGGAAGTCAATAAATTTATCAATACTAAGTTTGAAATTGTTAGAGTTGAAGATCAACTGATTCAGTTTGTCTATGGTATCGATAGACTTGGATATTTGATTGAGTTTGCACTCAATAACTATCTACTCAATCCTGGTGCTACACCTCAAACAAATTACTATGTCCCTGCTCATACTGCACAGCAAGCATATATTGACAGTGAGTCTCCATCCAATATTCAGCAATCTATTTACAGAGTAAGAGATCTGATTAATATTGCGAAAGATATGTTGGCACCTGCTGGTGAAAACGGCAGATATGCTGCACAACAACTTCTATTCAACAAAAATTATTATCTTGATGAAGTTGAAGGTGTTGTTAACTTCCAATTTGGTAGTGGTTCTTGGCAGTATGATAATTTCCTTTCTGAAATTATTGATGATATTGTCCATGATATTGTCATTACGGATGTGTCTTCTGCTAACACTACACAAGCAAGAAGAATTGATCTGTTGAGAGAAGGTGTTGTTTCTGATATCGTCTTCACGGGCGGCACGGGTTACAATGATACTCCAGACGTTACAATCGATCCTCCTGCTGGCGGTGGTCTACAGGCATTCGCTGAAGCAGTATTGAGCACAAACCCAGTCCTGACAGGATTCAATATCACTAATGGTGGATCTGGTTACACATTTACACCTGATGTGACTTTCGGTGGAGCAGGATTCTCACCCAATGCTGGTGGATCTACTTCAATCGCTGGAAATGCTGTTACTGCTATTAGATTTGATGGTGAAGTATTTGATTTTGATGATCTTAACCAACTTTCGCTCGATGCTGGTGTTGGTCTAGTAAATGATGGATCTGGTACTGGTTCTGGCGGATTTAGACTTGGTAGACAACACCTCAGATTTGGTGCTGGCACAAGCTCAACTAGACAAGCAAGAATCACCTCACCTTTTGATACTACAGATACTGATGTTTGTAGAGTTTACGTTATCGCTGGTAATGGCTCCAATGGTGGTGAAACTCCAGATACTAACGAAGATTTAGCACTTTACTATTCTTTGAATGGTGTTACTTGGACTTTCTATGAGAGACTTGTTTATGGCGGTAGCAATGGTGCATCTGGCATCAACGGTCAGAATCAGAATAGAGCTAATTTCCAATCTTTGAATTACGTTGACATTCCTCTATCTGGTGGTATTCGTGGCGCTAACGTCAGACTTGGAATCTATCAGATGGCAAGCTCTAGCAGCTCCAGTTATGATCACTACGGGGTCCCTCGAATTGGTCTAATTGATAGTCAACAACAGGGATGGGAGAATGTTACTATTGGATTCGTTGACGCTCCTAATGAATCTGCTACCACAACTGCACCTACAGCAACTACAATCACAGGTAGACTGGTAACGGAGGTTAATATTATCAACCCTGGATCTGGTTATGATCCAACAAATCCCCCAACAGTTACTTTCTCTGGTGGTAATCCAGTAACTCCTGCTGCAGTAACTGCAGTTTCGGTTATTCTTGATCCTAGCAAGTTTGTAGTTGGAGAAACTGTTATTAGTAATAATGGTGCTACTGCAACAGTCCTTGCAGATACTGGTAACGCAATCTTTGTTGGTCCTATTGATGGCACCACATTTGCTCCCAACGACACCCTGACTCAGGGTGCGATTACAATCACTATTCCTGCTGATGGTGTGGGAACTCCATTTGATTGGTATACAAACGCTGCAAATGTCCAGTCCTTTAAGACCGCAAGAAATATCACTTCTCTTGTAGAAGATGAATCATCTTCCGAAAATCTCTGGACCAGTCCTGAAAGTTATACATCTTCTGACAACTGGTCTAGTGCTAGACTTTCTATTAACAATAATTGGTCTGGTGTATTGTCTCCAGTAGAAAGTGAGAATGTCATTCGTCTAAGACCTACCACATCATCTGGTCAAAAATATTGGTTAAGAGATCTAAATCTAACATCATTTGAAACTTTTGACGCCACCAACGTAAGATGGGATAGCACCAACTTAACGTTTGATAACGGTCCTACAACTGAAGGAGATAACCAAACTTACACTTCGTCCATCTTTATGAAGGCAGGTGAATTGGGAAGAGTCCGTTTCCAAGTGTATACTCAACCAACTTACAATGTTGCAATCTTTGATATAGATCTGCGTGATGGCACAGTAGAAAATACAATTACTAGTGGTGATGGTCTTACTTTATTGGAAAGTGGCATCACACCATATGGTGATGGTTGGTATAGAGTCCATTTGACTGTTTCCATCGGATTTGGTTTCAGTAACCTTCGCACTTTAGCTTATATCAAGAATAACAATGGATCACTGAGTTACACTGGTAACAATTCTGATGCAATGTATATCTGGGGATCTAAGATCAATCAGGGACCACTGGATGCGTATACTGCTTCTAACGGCATAATTCTATTCTCTAACGCAGAATATAATATTAAGAAGTATACTCTAGATTATGTGTATGACTTGTTTGAGTCCGCTCTAACGGGTAATTTGGCAAGTCCTTCTGCATACTCTTCATCGTTTGCATACTATGATGCAACTCTTGCTGCAGGATACACCAGAGACTCTATTCTGAAACTGATTAGAGATAATCTAGATCTATTCCAGAATCA
>CEOC01152789.1_pt1 | contig 22796 bp, 22 predicted proteins | sample 356191 | NCBI WGS metagenome assembly CEOC01 (sample SAMEA2619952, study PRJEB7988) | marine metagenome | biome: marine biome (ENVO:00000447); feature: deep chlorophyll maximum layer (ENVO:xxxxxxxx); material: "saline water (ENVO:00002010), including plankton (ENVO:xxxxxxxx)" | depth 17 m
TCAACAAAATCAGTTACTTTTTATAATTTGCTGTGTAGTAAGAGAAGATATATCTTTTCATATTTCGATTTAAGAAAAATTCATTCCTAAACCGACTATGCTAATAGGTTATATCCTTTTTCTGGGGTGGCAGATTGAATGCATTGGCCTTGAAAACCGACCCGGTTAGCGCCCACCGTGGTTTGGTATCCCACCTCTTCCGCCACAATAGCGCTGAGCTTTGAACGGTGACAGATACATTTTAGATGATCATATTGACCTTCGCTTACCTAGTAGCCAAATAAAAAATAAGCCCCCAACAAGACCAGTGACAATACCGATTGGCATATCTTCAGGGGCCATCAAAGTACGCGCAAGGATATCAGCCCAAAGTAGGAATGTTGCGCCGATAACAGCCGATGCCAAAAGAACTCTGGTGTAGTCTCCACCTACGAGCATCCGAGCAATATGTGGGACCATAAGACCGACAAAGCCAATGATACCAGAAAATGCAACCATTACACCAGTGATTAAAGCTCCAATCATAAAAACAGCGAGACGAAACCTAGCCACAGATATGCCAAGAGTTGAAGCTGTTTCGTCTCCGACTGTCATAGCATTGAGTAGTTTGGCACGCGAAATAAGCCAGGCGCCGCATACAAATAATACGGTTAATGGATATAAAAGCTGGCTCCATTGTGCCAAGCCAAGACCACCTAGCATCCAGAAGACTACGGTGTGAGAAGCACGAGGATCTCCGAGAAAAATAAGTATATTCGCCGCCGCCATTATAATAAATGATACGGCCACGCCAGCTAGTATCAGTCGATCTGCACTGGTAGCATCGGCTAGTCGGGCAACACCGAGTACAATTATCGTTGCAAGCAGAGCGCCGGCAAAAGCTGATACTGGAACAGTTAAAAGTCCTAAAAACATTCCAGTATGCAGAAGGGCTAAAATTGCGCCAAAAGCTCCACCCGATGAGATGCCCAGAAGATGCGGATCCGCAAGCATATTGCGTGTTACCGCTTGAAGACTCGCACCAACAATTGCCAAGCCAGCGCCTACCATCATCGCCAATAGTGCTCTCGGTAACCGGATTTCCCAAACTATTGCTTCTCTACCGAGAGACCAGGTCTGCTCAAATAATCCTGGAAAAGCTTTATTTGACAGAATACCCCAGACTGTTCCAGTTGAAACAGGGACTGCGCCAACTGATACAGCAATTGACAGTGAGGTTAGCAGAAGAACCATTCCGCCTATGCTCAGGAGCAATCGAGTTGTCAATTTATCAGTCCCAAGCCTGTTTAAACGAGCCTGGCCCATAGAGATGAATTACCTGTTCCAAAAGGCATCCGCCAACTTTTTAACAGCCTTAATATTTCGAGGACCGGGCGTGGCTTCAACATATTCGAGCGTTACAAATCGGTCATTCTCAACGGCTGAAATATTTTTAAAAGCCGGGTTTGACATCATGAAATCGCGCTTTTGTTCGGCAGTGACGTCGCCGTAATTGATAATAACCACAACTTGCGGATCCCGTTCAACAACCTCCTCCCAAGTAACCGTACCCCAGCTTTTATTGAAGTCATCCATTATATTCTGGCCACCAGCTGCTTCGATAAGCGCCGTAGGCATAGCGTAGCGCCCAGCTGTAAAAGGAGCGTCGTTGCCACTATCATATACAAATACACGCGGTCCTTCCTCAATATTTTCCAGCTTGGTGTTAAAATCGTTGAGTTCCGACTTATATCCCGCTACCAGTGTTTCTGCTCGACCTTCGACACCAAAAATGGTTCCAAGGTTTAAAATGTCAGCGTACATATCCTTCAAGCCTGCTTTGTCTTTATCCATTATGTGAGAGCAAGATTCGGTAAGCTCATAAACCTTTATACCAAAAGGACTGAGAGTTTCAGGCGTTACTTCACCGCCCACTTTCATACCATAATTCCAACCTGCAAAGAAAAAATCAGCATCTGCACCAACTAGAACTTCTTTTGTGGGATACTTAGCAGACAGTTCTGGTAATTCTTTAACACCTGATCGCATTTCGGCATCTAAGGTTTTCCATCCAGATATGCCAGTATAACCTACCATACGATCGGCAAGGCCAAGAACGAGCATCATTTCTGTAAGATTAACGTCGTTGGATATTGCGCGCTCCGGGGGGGTTTCAAATGTCACACTTCGGTTACAGCTCTGGACCGTAGTTTCCGCGAGCAGAAGGCTCGCACATAAGAAACTAAAAAAAGATATAATTATGATATTTTTCATGGGTAATTTTCTTCATTCTTGAGATTAAAAGTTAAAAGGTTTTTATCACTGGGCGCGAGCCGTTCATAATTTGCCATAACTTCAAACGTCCTTGAAACTGCGTCGGCTGAAAAAGCTACATCTGGTGTGCCAACACTCAGGAGATGACCGTCTTTTAGTATTACCACCTCATCACATGTATCTGCTGCCATGTTTAAATCATGAAGCGATGAAATGATGGTGAGAGGGAGGTTCTTTAACAGATCTATAATTTCTAATTGATGACGAATATCGAGATGGTTCGTTGGTTCGTCGAGAACCAGAACGGACGGCTCTTGTGCAAGAGCCCGAGCGATCATAACACGTTGACGCTCTCCACCAGATAAAGTCCCAAAAGTTCGATTAGAACAGCTTCGTAATTCCATTTGGTCTATGGCGGCCTCAACGACCTGTCCATCTCTCGCACCACTACTCCCTCCAAATCCTACATGGTGTGGAGTTCGCCCAAGAGTGACAATTTCGCTAACTGTTAATCCAAAGTCAGTAGGGTGCTCTTGCAGAACTACCGCAATTTTTCGGGCTGTTTCACGGGCTGTCATTTCCCAGATATCTCTGCCGCTAATCTCAACATTCCCTAACGTCGGCTTATGATAACGATAGAGCAGCCTAAGAAGTGTTGATTTCCCGGCGCCATTCGGCCCAACTATACCAAGAACTCCGCCAGGCGATAGGTTAAAGCTAACATCATGTAAGATTGTGTGATTACTTCGTGGAAGTGAAAAGGTAACATTTTTTACGGAAACAGATGCGCCTGATGATACCTCAATGTCTGAAAAGGATGACGTTTGACGGTCAAAAGAGATCTTATTATCAAATTCCAGGATTTTCATTTATAACACGGTGTTACAAATAAAAATTAAAGCAGAAATAGCGCAGCTCCAAACTTGGAGTCCCCACCACTCTAGGTTGCGTTTTCGCAATGATCATAACTGGCTCCTTACCGTACACCCGACGGCGGTTGTTTTACTATTCTAGCCGGTCTCCTGGCTCATGGTTCAACGCATAAGTACCTTCCCAACCTTCCACAAAGATCAGTGGTAAATCACTTTAGCTCACCATATACAGTCGCGGGCGCGGCTTTGGTTTTTTTCTTTTCCAAATTCCCTGGTCACTTAGAAACCTAAATAACCGCTAGAATATTTAAAGTTTATACTCGTTAAATTTTTTAGTATCAATCCTATTTATTTTCTATGAAATTTATTTTTTGGTTAACGCGCTGTTGATATAAAAGTATCAATATCAACATTTTTTTCGATGTGATCAGCGAGCTCATCAAGTATATTTTCAACTTCTTGATCGTAATCAAGATCAGAAGGCTCAGCACCGATATCTTTTAGGAAATATTGTCGAAAACGGTTGTTAGAAAAAAGACCGTGTAAGTAAGTACCCATTATCTGTCCCGTTACTGTTACTGCACCATCTGGCGTGCCGTTTGACTTTGCAAATGGTCTGTAACAATCATTACCAATGGTATCGCCGATGTGAATTTCGTAACCATTGATTTGAGTGCCAGACGCCAAATGTACCGCTGCGGTTGGCGTAACTTTTTTATTCGCTGTCATTGTTGTTTGAACATCAAGATAACCTAGCCCCTCAGTCGTTCCTGCGGGCCCCTCAATTCCTTCAGGATCAGAAATTGTATTGCCCAATATTTGGTAACCACCGCATATTCCAAGCACATATCCACCGCGGTTGATATGGCCAGCCAGATCCAGATCCCACTTTTGTTCCCGCAAAAATTTTAAATCCCCTATGGTAGATTTAGTACCAGGTATAATGACCAAATCTGCGTCGCCTGGTATCGCATTTCCGGCGCTAAGCATCACAAGATCGATACCAGGCTCTTGCGAAATAGGATCCAAATCATCAAAGTTCGCCATTCTGGAAAGACAGAGGCAAACAACTTTAAATTTAGCTCGTTTCTTTTTCACCGAGCGAATGTCCAGCGAATCCTCAGCCGGTAATTTCCAGGCACTTTCGAACCAGGGAACGACACCCAATCCTTTCCAGTTAGTCATTTTTTCTATCGAATTGTACCCGTCATCAAACAGGCTTGCATCGCCTCTAAATTTATTGATCAAAAACCCCTTCACCATTTCTCTATCAACTGATTCCAAGACTGCCTGGGTACCCACAATTTGTGCAATCACTCCACCTCGATCGATATCTCCGCATAATATAACTGGCACTTCTGCCTCTACAGCAAAGCCCATATTTGCAATATCTCCATCTCGCAAATTTATTTCTGCCGGGCTACCGGCTCCTTCTACGATGACTAAATCATTATCTTCTTTTAATGAATTAAACGATCTCAAAACATGATTCATCAATTTCGGTTTCAATTTAGCATAATCTCGCGCTGAAACTGTTGTTAAACGTTTTCCCTCTACTATCACTTGTGACCCAATCTCTGACTCGGGTTTTAACAGTATTGGGTTCATTCGAACATCAGCAACTTGACCACAAGCTCGTGCTTGTAATGCCTGAGCTCTGCCAATTTCCTGACCAGCACTTGTAACAGCTGCATTATTAGACATGTTTTGAGGTTTAAAAGGTGCAACCTTTAAATTTCTATTTTTAATTGCTCTGCAAAGACCTGCCACAAGCATCGACTTACCTACATTTGAGCCAGTGCCCTGGATCATTATCGCTCGTGTCATAACTTTGCTCCCAGTATTAAAACTCTATTCCCTTTTGTGCTTTAATCCCGCCCCGAAAGGGATGCTTTATTACCTCCATTTCTGTCACCAAATCCGCGGCTTCAATAAGTTCCGTCTTTGCATTGCGGCCGGTTAAGCAGACGTGTGTCATGTAGGGCTTTTCATTAAGTAAAAAGTCTATTACTTCATCGATATCTATATAGTCATAACGTAATGCAATGTTGATTTCATCTAACAAGACAAAGTCAATCGTTGGGTCAAGGATAAATGACTTTGCCTTTGCCCATCCAGCCTGAGCCGCCGCTATGTCTCTATCTTTATCCTGTGTTTCCCACGTGAAGCCTTCTCCAGAAACTACAAACTGTACTTGATTGGAAAATTTCTCTCTCAATAGTTTTCGCTCTCCAGTCATCCAGCTGCCTTTAATAAATTGGACAACTGCGCTTTGCATGTCGTTACCAATGCATCGAAGAATCATACCAAATCCAGACGAAGATTTCCCTTTACCTGCGCCCGTATTAACAATGATTAGGCCTTTTTTCTCAGTTTTATTCTCCATCATTTTATCTCTGGCAGCTTTTATTTTACGCATTTTTTCAGCGTGACGTTCTGCATCTTTACTAGAATACGAAGTTGCTTTCATTCTAAAGTCCAATTCAGTTGACAATTAAATAAGCGGGTGTAATACAAATTATGTTGGTGCCTGTTTTAATCCAGGTGAAAAGGGAATGCGAGAGTGCAATAAAAAAAAGCATAAATCGCAGCCGCCCTCGCGACCGTGACCAAATTGAAGTGCAAATGCCACTGACTATTAGTTGGGAAGGCTGTACTTCAGGGGAAACCCCCAATTTGCAAGCCGGGAGACCTGCCAACGTGAGACTTACTCGGGCGAGGTGACCTGATGTCGGATGAAAGCCAGTTCAACAAAACTGCTTATCAACCGCTGTTATCTTCCCATAAAATAGGATAATGCAGTGGACAAATCCAATGTTGAGTTACTTGTTTGTACGACTTGCAAAAAAGGGCGGAACGTTTCAGAGGGTTTCAAAAATCCAGGCCAAGTATTGTACGATAATTTGGTAGCCGCTGAAGTGCCTGACGGAATACACATAAAATCAGTCGGATGTTTAGCCAATTGTTCCAATGGCTGTTCTATTGTGCTTAGAGGTCAAGGTTTATGGTCCTATGTCTATGGGAATTTGGATGAGATCAACCATGTAGAAACTATTTTAAAGGGCGTAGCTAAATACCTTGAGTCTGATGATGGTCGAGTTCCATGGAGAGAACGTCCAGAGCATTTTCGTAAAAATTGTGTAGCACGTATACCACCAATTGAGGATTGAAAGAATGTCTAGTTATGAAAAATTACCGGTTACTGTAATAACAGGATTTTTAGGCTCAGGCAAAACTACCTTAATAAGGCACCTAATGCAAAATCCAGGCGGTAAGCGTTTAGCTGTTGTAGTAAATGAGTTTGGTGACGTTGGGGTTGATGGAGACATTCTCAAAAGTTGTGCTATTCCAGAGTGTCCTGCCGAAAATATTATGGAATTGGCCAATGGGTGCATATGCTGCACGGTGGCCGATGATTTTATACCTACAATTGAAGCTCTTATAAAATTAGATCCTCAGCCACAGCATATTATAATAGAAACGTCTGGTTTGGCTCTTCCAAAACCTCTCTTGAAGGCTTTCGATTGGCCAGAGATAAGATCAAAAATTACCGTCGACGGTGTTGTTGCTCTGGCCGACGCAGAGGCTGTTGCGAGTGAACGTTTTGCCCCAGACATTGCAGCTGTTGATGCGCAGCGAGAGGCAGATGATAGCATAAATCATGAAACGCCACTCTCAGAGGTTTTTGATGATCAAATGTCGTGCGCCGATTTAGTACTGCTGACAAAATGTGATTTGACAACAAAAAACGAGATTGAAAAAGCTAAGAATTTTATCAGTTTGAGAAGCCCTCGTTCTCTTCCCGTTGTTGATGTCGTTGAGGGTAAAATTGACCCTCGCGTGGTACTTGGATTGGAGGCCGCCGCTGAAGATGACATAGATGCACGACCGTCTCATCATGATGGTCCTCATGATCATGATCATGAGGACTTTGATAGTATTGTTGTAGATTTGCCGGAGTTTGAAAAACCAGAAGATCTTGTAAAGAGAATAGAAGGTCTAGCTATTAGGCAAAATATTCTTCGAGTTAAAGGGTTTGCCGTAGTACGGAGCAAGCCCATGCGATTGTTAGTCCAGGCAGTAGGGGCTAGAGTGCGATGGCAGTATGACCGTGCTTGGGGTGCAAATGAAGATAAGAAGGGTCGTCTTGTTGTAATAGCCGAACATGATGATATCGTCCGTTCATCTGTAGAAGCAGAATTGTTGGGATAGCGGATTATGCATGTCGTTTTCCGAGAAGCTCAAGGTTTAGAGGAGACGGAGATCCCTATGGATCTTGGGCAAACTCCAGCTGATTTGGTTGTTCTGTCATTTTCCGATAGCGATTTAGGGGCTTTTAGTGAGGGGTGGAAGAAGGAGAGAGAGGGCTTGCCATCGCTTAGGTTAGCAAATTTAGTTGCGTTAAAACATCCTCTTTCCGTTGACACCTATATTGATCAAACTTTGTCTGGCGCCAAAGGTATTTTGATAAGATTAATTGGTGGTGTTCAGTATTGGGAATACGGACTGAATCAAGTTTATCAATTAGCTCAAGAAAAGGGTATCGCTTTAGCTGTTCTTCCTGCAGATGGACGTGAAGATACCAGGTTGGACGAATATTCAACTATTCCAAAATCGACTTTGCAGAGATTGAAAAAACTGACAGACACCGGTGGATCAAAAGCAGCTGCCGCTGCTTTGGCCCAATTAGCAATAGCTGCAGGTTTATATGCTGCTCCAATTATTGGAGATAAATCCCTACCAGAAGTCGGCTATTGGTCCCTTGAGAAGGGTGTTGTTTCCGAGTTTGTGAGCAGTAAAAATAACCAAGTAGTGTCCATAATATTTTATAGATCTTTTTTAGCATCTGAAGATATGGCTGCAGTAGAAAGGCTCTCAGAAGCTTTTGTTTTGTTGGGTTATCAAGTTGTAGGAATTTTTTCACCAACTCTGAAAAACCCGAAATACGGTTTATGGGTTCAAAAAGCGATCGAGGATTTACAACCCGTTGCAATAATTAATGCGACTTCGTTTTCATCGAAAGGTGCCGACGGATACTCGCCTTTAGATATTTCTACTGCTCCAATATTTCAAGTTGCCTTGTCAACATCTAATAGAAAAAATTGGGTTGATGCCTGTAGGGGTTTGTCACCTACAGATTTAGCAATGCATGTGGTGCTCCCAGAAGTTGATGGAAAGATATTTGCCGGTATTGTTTCGACAAAGGAAGCAACTAAAAAAGATCAAAATCTACAATATAGCCGTTTTATCCATTCTCCACTAGAGGAACGTGTGAATCAGATATCGGTAAAGGTAGATAAGTGGATAAAATTACAGACTAAGCATAAAAAAGAAGAAGTTCCCAAAGTCGCACTTGTGTTGTCTACTTACCCTGGTAAAAAATGGCAAATGGCTCATGCAGTAGGGCTCGATGCAATTGCCTCAGCCGCTGCCGTCGCCACTGATTGTTCCCTTACAGAATTTAATTTAACGAATATTCCTGCACGATTAGAAAACGAGCAAATTCTATGGCCTGTTGCAAGTTACAGAGCTGCTTTAAGAACTCTTCCCAATAAGTTAAAAAATATGCTTACAAAAGCTTGGGGAGAGCCCGAAGATGATCCAGATGTGGTGGACAATTGCTTTAGATTTCCAGCTTTCAGGGAGGGTTTGTCTCTCATAGCCTTGCAGCCTGAGAGAGGGCGCCCAGATATTAGAGATGAAGAGTATCATGACTTGGGGCGTACTCCAAGACACTCCTATGTGGCTTTTTATTTGTGGTTGCAAAATGAGGATATTGATGCTGTTATTCACATGGGCGCACATGGAACTTTGGAATGGCTACCTGGAAAATCTGTTGCGTTATCAGATGAGTGTTGGCCAGATGCCTTAGCTGGTTCGATGCCGTTTATTTATCCATTTATTGTAAATGATCCAGGAGAAGCTGCCACTGCAAAACGTCGGCTAGGTGCGGTAACCTTGGGGCATATCCCTCCACCGTTACGTAAAAGTGAGGTTCCGGAAAGATATGCTGGTATAGAAGCTCTTTTAGATGAGTTTTCGAATGCGGATGGCTTGGATCCGAAACGCCGTGAAAGACTTAAACGAGATATTTACGAAACGGCCGAATCTCTTGGAATTCATGGCGATTTAGGGATAACTGGTCAGATGTCTGAGGCTGATGCTTTGACACGCATCGATCGCTTTGTATGTGATGTCAAAGAAAGTCAGTTTGGTGATGGTCTCCACATTTATGGACGGTGCACAAATCAAAATGTGGATCTAGCTTGTGCAGAAAATGAGAGATCAGGTATTGTAGCTGCCTTAAGGGGGTTTAGAGTTGATGCCGGCCCTGCCGGATCACCATACCGAGGCCGAAACGATGTTCTGCCCACCGGCCGAAACTTATATGCGTCTGACCCACTGTCAGTACCCACAAAAGCCGCCTTCTCCCAAGGGAAAATACTAGCCGACGAGCTAATTCGTAGAAACTTGCAGGATAATGGAGATTGGCCTCGGGGATTATTGGTTGATTTATGGGGGTCCGCGACGATGCGAACTGCTGGAGAGGAGTTTGCAATGGCATTTGCCTTGATGGGTGTAAAACCATTATGGCGTGATGGTTCAGAGCGTGTGTCGGGCATCGAGATCATTCCTATTGCAGAGTTAGACCGGCCTAGAATTGATGTTACATTACGTATTTCTGGGCTGTTCCGGGATGTATTCCCTACTTTATCCAAGCTTTTTAATCAGGCAGTTGAGCTTCTCGCAAATCGTGATGAATCGGCTGACTGGAACCCATATTTAAAGCGTAATAATACTTGCAGCGCACGTGTGTATGGGCCCGCTCCGGGTCAGTACGGATTAGATATAGGCTGTTCTATGGATGACTACTCAGAGGAAGCAAGATCTAAAGCTGGTGATATGTGGTTTAAAAATAGTTCATGGGTAATTGACGGAGACGAAGCTTTCCGTAACGAAATTGGTATTAGAGATCGCGTTAAAAATATTGATACCTTTGTGCACTTACAGGACTTAGCTGAAACAGACGTTTTGATGGCAGCCGATTATGCAGCTCACGAGGGTGGCTTCGCCGCTGCTAAATCTAGTGTAGGAGGAAAAGCGGTATCTCTTTATCATTTGGATGCTACTACTCCATCAGCTCCAAAGGCGCGCAAGCTTAAAGAAGAAATTGCTAAAACTGTAATTGCACGTGCTACAAATACTAATTGGATTAATGGTATGCTTAAGCATGGGTTTCGGGGCGCTGCAGAAATAGCTGCCACGCTTGAACATATGGGGGCTTTTGCAAATCTCGCCAACTTAGTGGAGAGCCATCTTTTTGATGCATATTTTCTTTCTACACTGGGCAATGAACATGTTTTCAAATTCCTTGAAGAAGAGAATCCTCATGCATTGCAGTCCATGATCGAGAGTTTCAGTGCTTTGCAGCAAAGTGAGATATGGATCACCAGAAGGAACTCAATTCAATCTCAATTACTAGCGCTGAAGAATGAGGTTGCTAATGTTGATAGTTAAAGATGACAGATGAGGTCAGAAATATAGCGAGTAGAAAAGGCTGGTGTCCGTCGGTTCTTAAGCCAATGGAAACTATGGATGGTTTGCTTGTGCGCGTAAAACCAAAGTTCAGTTCGATAAGCCTCCAACAACTTTTCGGCCTTTGTGATCTTAGCATAAAATATGGTAATGGTTTGATGGATTTGACAAATCGAGCTAACTTTCAGCTTCGAGGTATTACAAACCGGTCACATCGAAAATTGGTAGATGGGCTGGTTGACATTGGACTGGGCTCTCGTTGTCCTGAAGTAGATAACGCTCCTCAAATTCTGGTATCACCAATGCTATCTGAGAGGTTTAGGGATTTGTATAGACGTCTTGTAGCATTAGATTTACAAGATTTATCACCAAAGTTTGGCTTTGTAATGGATTATTTTGAGCAGCCTAGATGCATACAGTATTCTGGTGACATTCGCATTTATTTAAAAGAACACGATGTGTTGCTTGCGCTAGATGGTGCGGATGCTGGTGTTACTGTAAATTACAGCGAAATTGAGTATCAAATTAAAGATATGGTCGATTGGTTTATGTCAAATCGCTCTGATAAATTTAGCCGTGTTTCTACTGTGGTTTCCATGGCGGGTTGTCCGTCGTCATTTGTTTCATCACCAATTCCGAAAGAAATAAAGTTCAAAAAACTTGGGCCCATAGAGGGAGGAGTTTCATTTGCATTAAATTCTGGCCAATTTAATGCCTCACAATTAGTAAAAGTATTAAAGCGAGCCTCTTTCTCAGGTAATATTCGCGTAACACCTTGGAGGGCATTATACCTACCCAATTGTGAATTATTCGATGTTGCTCCCTATCAGGTTAATGAACAAAAATTTTTTGATAGAGTAAATTTTTAAAATGTTACATAAGTATGAAAAGAATGGCGCGGCCATTTATAAAAAATCATTTCGAATTATTCGTGAAGAAAGCAAATTGGATCACTTTAGTGTGGATGAAGAGCCAGTTGCCGTGCGTATGATCCACGCAGCCGGTATGGTGGAGTTGGCCAAATACATTCATTTTTCCAGTGGCTTTGTTCAATCTGCAAGAGCCGCACTTGCAAACGGTGCACCGATTTTTTGTGATGCAAAAATGGTCTCCGAAGGGATAACCCGTCGCAGATTGCCAGCTGATAATGATGTAATATGCACTTTAAACGCACCAGATATTTATGAATTAGCTTCGACTATGAATAACACTCGCTCTGCATCAGCCTTGGAGCATTGGCGTGATCGCTTAGAGGGTGCGGTGATTGCTATAGGTAATGCCCCAACCGCACTATTCCATCTCTTGAATATGTTGCAAGATCCTGATTGCCCAAAGCCAGCCGCCATAGTCGGCTGTCCGGTCGGTTTTGTTGGCGCGGTCGAAAGTAAAGATGCATTGTGGAAGCAAGCCCCGGTTCCTTGTTGCGTTGTTGAAGGGCGTTTGGGCGGAAGTGCGATTACTGTTGCTGCAATTAATGCTCTCGCAAGTCGTGAAGAATGATAAATATTGGGCAATTACACGGTGTAGGTCTCGGTCCAGGTGCTACTGATTTAATGTCAGTAAGAGCCGATCGGTTAATCCGTGGTGCAAAGCATGTAGCTTTTTTTAGAAAAATGGGTCGTAAGGGTCATGCATGGACTATTGCTTCCCCTATTTTATCTCGTGATGTTAATGAAATCGCATTAGAGTATCCAGTAACGACCGAGATCAAACTTACAGATCCACGCTATAATGAAGTTCTATCCGAGTTTTACGAAAATTGCTGCAATAGACTGAAAGAATACTTGGGGAATGGTGAAGATGTAGTTGTTTTATGCGAGGGTGATCCGTTTTTCTATGGCTCATTTATGCACTTGCATTCCAGGCTTGCCAATTTTGCGCGAATACAAGTGGTTCCGGCTACAACCGGTATGTCAGGAGCTTGGACTGCAACTGGACAGCCTATTACGTGGGGCGATGACGTTTTGACAGTTTTAATGGGCACAATGCCTAAAGAAGAACTTGTTTACCAAATGAATAAAACAGATGCTCTTGTGATTATGAAGATTGGAAAGAATTATCAAAAAGTTAAGGCTGCTTTAAAAGAAGCCAATCTTTTTAATCGAGCCTGGTCGGTACACTATGCGACAATGGAAAATCAAAAAGTTTTAAAACTTAGTGACTATATCAGTGAGGAAATGCCCTACTTTGGCATTATACTGGTTCATGGCACGGGACGAAGACCATGATCGAAGTGAGTCCTCACAGTGAAAACAAAAAGGGAAGTTTGTTTGTTGTCGGTCTTGGCCCGGGTGATGTGGACATGATTTTACCAAAAGTGGCTAAAGTTATCTCTTCGGCAACAGATATTGTTGGATACGGTCCATATGTCGACAGAATTAAACCTCGGTCAAACCTGACGATACACTCCAGTGATAATCGCGTAGAATTAGAAAGAGCAAGGTTGGCTCTTGAGTTAGCTTTGGACGGGAAAACTGTGGTAGTTGTTTCATCTGGAGACCCCAGTGTTTTTGCAATGGCTTCTGCTGTTTTTGAGGTAATTGAAAATGGCCCAACCGAGTTTTTTGAAATAAATGTCACGGTTTTGCCTGGCGTGACTGCGATGTTAGCTGCTTCGGCTGAGGTTGGAGCATTTCTTGGACATGATTTTTGCACCATAAATCTTAGTGATAATTTAAAGCCATGGGATGTAATTGAGAAAAGATTGAGACTTGCAATCCAAGGTGACTTTGCGATCGCGCTCTACAACCCAAGATCAAAGGCACGTCCTGACGGATTTAAAAAAACTTTGTCAATATTGATTGATGAGGGTGTTGGTGATCGTTTGATAGCCTTTGCAAGGGATGTAAGTTTACCTTCGCAATATCTATCTTCAATGCGAATCGTTGATGCTACTGCTGAAATGGCTGATATGCGCACTGTTGTTTTAGTCGGCTCATCATATACTAGAAAGATCAAGCGGGATGGAGTGAAAAATTTTTATATCTATACGCCAAGATATTATGGAGAATAGCTAATGCTTAAGCCACTCCACAATCTCTGCAGGCGAATTAAAAGTTATTCTCTCTGGAAGCTTTGGTCTGTTTATCATTATAACAGGCAACTTGAGCCTGCGACCCGCGAGCAACTTAGATACAGCCCCAGTACCACCAGAGTTTTTACAGATAATAATATTTACTTCATTCTCACTCATCAATTTAATGTCATGAGAAACTTCGAAGGGTCCCCGCGAGATAATCGTATGAGCGTTTTTAAGAGGCAAACTTCCTTCAAATGGATCAACCAGACGCAAAATATATTTATGCTGTTGAGCAATTTTAAATTCAGGAACTTGTATTCGGCCAATTGCGAGGAAAACTGTTCTTGGTTTATAACTTTTGAGCATAATTGCAGCCGCTTTTACACTGTCAACATTTTTCCAATTATCGCCAGGTTCTTCAACCCAAGGATTTCGTGTCAACGCCGCAAAGGGTATTCTCAAGTCGGTACAAGCTTTAAAAGTATTCCAGCTAATTTGTTCTGCAAATGGATGTGTCGCATCGATAACGTGGGTAATTTTGTTTTGAACAATGTAATCACACAGACCCTCTGGACCTCCAAAGCCTCCAACACGTATAGGTATAGGTTGAGGCTTAGTTCGCTTGACACGGCCAGCAAAAGAAAGGGTGGCATTAATTTTGGCAACTGCCACCAGCTTACTAAGATGAGTGGCTTCCGATGTCCCACCGAGTATCAAAAGGTTTTGTGACATGAAAAATCCTTGGCTCACGATAATTGGTATAGGTGAAAGCGGTTTACAGTATCTTGCAGATGTAAGTCAAAACCGACTTGAATCTTCAGATATTATAATTGGACCACCAAGACATCTACGTCTCTTGGGCTTGTCTGGAAGTAAGGTTTTGGAGTGGCCCGTACCATTTAGTGACGGTTTAAAACTACTCGATAAATTTAGAGGCAAGAAAGTTGTCGTTTTAGTCTCGGGCGACCCGTTTTGGTATGGCGCTGCAGCCACTATTCTGCGAAAGTTTTCCGTTGACGATATTGAGGTTTTTCCTGGCCCATCAACGTTTGGTTGGGCTGCTGCGAGGATGGGTTGGTCAATTGAGGATATTTCATGCGTCGGATTGCATGCAAAACCCGTTGAACATATTAGGTCGTTAATCGCACCAAAACGAAAAATATTAGCTTTAATGCGAGATGGTGATCAGGTTAAATCGCTGGCTCATTACTTATCTAAACTGGGTTTTGGTCAAACCAAGATCCACGTTTTAGAAGCTTTGGGTGGAAATAATGAAAGAATAAGGGAAATTGCAGCCGAAGGATACAATTTAGTTGATGTTAAGCATCCTGTATGCGTAGCAATTTGCGTTGATGGTCTCGGCTCGGCAATTCCATTGTCTACTGGCATTGATGATAAATTCTTTGAAACTGATGGCCAAATAACAAAAAGTCAAATTAGGGCATTAACTATAACCGCTTTGGCTCCACAATACGGCCAACATTTGTGGGACTTGGGTGCAGGGTCAGGTTCAGTAAGTATTGAGTGGCTTATGCGTGATAAATCATTGTATGCCACTGCAGTTGAGAGAGACCCATCTCGTTGCGCTATTATTGAGCAAAATGTAAAGAACCTGGGCTTAGATAATCTATCTCTCCATAACGGCTCTAACATGGAGGTAATTATGACACTTAAGCCACCCCACGCTGTCTTTGTAGGTGGTGGGTTAACAAAAGAATTAATGAAAAAATTGTGGGCAATTGTTCCAAGAAAAACCCGCTTTGTTGCAAATTCTGTTACTCTAGAAACTGAAACTATATTACAAGATGCTCTAAATGAATATGGTGGAAATTTAATTCGCTTTGATATTTCAACAGCCAGAGCAATTGGTTCAAAGAACTTATGGCAACCCGCTTATCCGATAACACAATGGAGTATTGAAAAATGATTGTATCTGGCTTTGGTTTTCGAAGTAATGCAACCGTTGACAGCTTCAGAAGTGCTTTTGAAAATACAATATCTAAACACAAATTTTCTAAACCTTTGGTAGTTGCGGTTCCACAAGATAAGGTTAACCACAACTCATTAATTTTATTTGCTAGAGAAATTGGTTGCAAGATTTTAGCAATAAATCCAAGTGATATAGAAAGTATGCAGACAGAAACGAATTCTGCCATATCAGAGCGCTTTCGCAATACTGGCAGTGTATCAGAGGCTTGTGCTTTAGTTGCGGCAGGTTCTGAAGCAGAATTAATTGTCTTTCGTGAAATTTCGGCTGACCGGCGCGCAACATGTTCAATAGCCAAGGGCAAATTTTAATGACTGTTCATTTTATTGGCGCAGGTCCAGGTGCGCCGGATTTACTCACTCTTAGAGGAAGAAATCTAATAGCTCAATGTGATTTATGTTTGTATGCTGGCTCCCTTGTTCCTGACGAAATTCTAGCTCATTGTCCACCTCATGCGCAAAAAATTAACACCGCTCCTCTTAATTTGGAGGAAATAATTAAAGAGATAAAAGTTGGTATTGAAAATGGAGCATCAATAGTTCGCCTACATTCAGGTGATTTATCAGTTTGGTCAGCAATGGGAGAACAGCTGCGCATGCTGAGATTAGAAGGTATTCCCTACACGGTTACCCCAGGAGTGCCAAGTTTTGCTGCAGCTGCTGCAGCACTCGAAACGGAGCTTACTTTGCCAGGAGTTGCTCAGTCTGTTGTATTAACTAGAACATCAGGTCGGGCTTCAAAAATGCCAAAGGGAGAAACACTAGAGAATTTTGCTAAAACTGGAGCAACTCTTGCTATCCATCTATCAATACAAGTTTTGGAGGATGTCGTTGAGCAGGTCACTCCACATTTTGGAGCTAAATGCCCATGTGCGGTTATTTTTCGTGCAACATGGCCGGAGCAAAAAATTTTTCGAGGAACTCTTGATACGATAATTAATGCAGTTGACCCAGACATTGAAAGGACAGCATTAATTTTGGTTGGTAATGCGATAGGATCGGAAAACTTCGAAAATAGCCGATTATATGCAGAGGATTATGACCGGCGTTATAGGCCGGCAAATGCGAGGAGTTTTATCGGTAATGAAAAAGCATAGGGGTTTATTAATATCAGCCCCTAGTTCAGGGACAGGAAAGACTACGGTAACTCTTGGACTATTGCGGGCTCTCCGTAATAGAGGTTTCACAGTACAGCCATTTAAAAGTGGTCCTGACTATATTGACCCAGCTTTTCATAGATTTGCGGCAGGAAGACCTTCTTTTAATTTGGATACATGGGCCATGGGCTCTGCTTCTTTGAGGTCTATAGAGCAGAAAGCTCTTGGGTCCGACATAATTGTAGCGGAAGGATCAATGGGACTTTATGATGGAGTACTTAAACAGGGTGTAACAGGTTTCGGCTCCAGCGCTGAAACAGCAATGTTTTTTGGATGGCCGGTCATTCTAGTAATTGACGTCAGTGGTCAAGCACAGTCCGCCGCCGCGACGGCTTTGGGTCATGTACACTATAATAGTGAGCTATCGCTGGCAGGGGTAATATTAAATCGAGTTGCCAGTCCACGACATGAACGTTATGTCCGCCGTGGTATGGATGAGGCTGGGATTAATGTTTTGGGTGCTTTACCTCGGCGTGGAGATCTGGTTTTGCCTGAAAGGCATTTAGGGTTGGTACAGGCCGTTGAGCATGAGGATTTAGATAAAGCCATAGTTGATTATGCCAATTTTGTCGAAGATCATATTGATATAGCTAAATTAGTTGACTTGGCTAAATCATCTCAGCTCTTAGAATATGAAGATCAATTCATGGAGCCACCTGCCCAAAGGATAGCTCTAGCACAAGACGAAGCGTTTTCTTTCACCTACCCACACCTGTTGGAGGGGTGGCATAAAGCTGGGGCAGAGATTTATCCGTTTTCGCCTCTTGATGACCAATCCCCAGATCAATTTGCTGACTTGGTTTGGTTGCCCGGGGGGTATCCTGAGTTGCATGCAGCAAAAATAGCAGGTGCAGATAGATTTCTTACAGGGTTGAGAGGTCACGCTAGGACAAAGTCTGTCCATGGTGAATGTGGTGGCTATATGGTTCTAGGAAAGTGTTTGGTAGATAAGGATGGAGTGAGCCACCAAATGGCTGATTTACTTGGACTTGTTACGAGCTATGAAAAGCGAAAGTTTAATTTGGGCTATCGTAAAGCGTTTCCGAAATCACCATTTTTAAAATTTGATCATTCAGATTGCTTGCGTGGCCATGAGTTTCATTATAGCTCTATTTTGGATCAACCTGATCAACCTTTGTTGGATATAATGGACGCTGATGGAAACAGCCTAGCACAAACAGGGTCGCGTCGTGGAAATGTTTCAGGAACATTTTTCCATTTAATTTCGAAAGGAACTAAATGAGTGGTTTTGTTAGCTTTGTTGGCTCAGGTCCAGGTGACCCGGAATTACTCACGGTAAAAGCTGTAAATCGTATTTCTGAGGCTGACGCGGTTTTATTCGATGATCTGTCTGCGGGACCAATTTTGGCGCATGCCAAGCCATCAGCTGACCTTGTGGGAGTTGGCAAGCGGGCGGGTCGGAAGTCGCCAAACCAAAACCATGTTAGTAAGCTATTAGTTGATTATGCCAAAACTGGAGCGCATGTCGTTCGATTAAAATCTGGAGATAGTGGTTTATTTGGCAGGCTTGAGGAGGAGCAATTGGCTCTAAGAGAGGCGGGCTTTAATTATGAAATAATCCCAGGAGTGTCGTCTGCTTCTGCTGCAGCTGCTGCTGCAAATATACCGTTGACTAGAAGATTTACTGCGCGTCGAGTTCAATTTGTAACTGGCCATGATACGTCTGGTGACTTGCCAGAAGATCTCAACTTTTCAGCATTAGCTGATCAAGAAACTACTACCGTTGTTTTTATGGGAAAACGTACTTTTGCAAAATTAGTGGAAAAATTAGAAGCTTATGGCTTAGATTTAAAAACACCAGCTTTATTGGTAGAATCTGTTTCTACCCCGGAGCAGTATATTCGCCGAACAACTATCAAAGAGCTAGCAGATATTTTAAAAAGTAATGTTGGTTCAAAACCTGCTATAATTATATATGGTCCTCTGGCAGATTTTACTAATGGTTGAGTTGTTTTTGGTAGGAATAGGGACAGGCAATCCTGAGCATATTACCTCACAGGCCAGAAAAGCTTTAGAGCAAGCTGGCATTATTCTTGTTCCTAATAAGGGTAGTGAGAAGTCTGAATTGGTAGATGTGAGGATAAAGATTTGTAAGGAAATTATTGGGGATAAAAAAACTAAGATTGTTCAGTTCGATTTGCCTAAACGAGATTTGTCCTATCCCTACCAGGAGGGGGTTGAGAAATGGCACGACAATGTGGCTCGTGTATGGTCAAGCACAATTAGGGAAAATTGTTCTGAGGGGACTAAAGTTGCTTTTTTAATTTGGGGCGACCCATCGCTGTACGATAGCTCTCTGCGAATCGCTGAGCGCATTAAGCCTAAGCCAAAAATACAAGTATTTGCTGGAATAACATCAATACAGGCTTTAACTGCAGCACACCAAATTCCGATAAATGAAGTTGGTAAACCGTTCGTCGTAACAACAGGCCGCAAGTTACTTGAATGTGGTTTTCCTCAAGGGGTTAGAACAGCCGCAGTAATGTTAGATGGTAAATGCTCTTTTCAATCGCTTAGGGAGCCAAATCTATATATTTATTGGGGAGCTTACCTTGGAATGGAAAATGAAATAATTTTAGAAGGTTGGGTTAAGGATGTATCAAAGAAAATCATTGAAATTAGAGCTGATGCACGCAACCAGAATGGCTGGATAATGGATAGTTACATATTGCAAAAGCGATAAACCATTCGAAAACGATAGTCATTTGATCAAATATCAAATAAAAACAGTACCCAAAATAAAAAACAGAAAAATTAGAGTGACGATAATTCTATGAAACAAACTTAATGCTTTCCCAATAGAGACTGGTGTCGCATCTGGTGCGCTCTCATTAAGCCAAGCATCGTTGCTCAAACTATTATTGTAAGCTCTCGGTCCAGATAGCTTTACATCAAGTAGGCGAGCTACCATTCCTTCAGGCCATCCGGCATTAGGTGATCGATGCAGATTTGCCTCATGACGGAGGCCTCGAATTTTGCTAGGAGCTAAGCCCACAATTGAATATAAAACTGCTGTTAATCTTGCTGGTATATAGTTGACGAAGTCATCAATTTTTGCAGCTATCAGGCCGTAATCTTTAAATCTTTCAGTTTTATAAGCAATCATACTATCTGCCGTATTGATCACTTTGTAAGCGACCAAACCGGGCAAACCCAAAACGAAACACCAAAATAGTGGAGCAATTACTCCATCTGAAGTATTTTCTGCTAAACTTTCGATGGCACTTCGACTGATCTCATTTTCGTCTAAATTAGCAGTATTCCGTCCTACGATCATTGATAATTCATATCTTGCTTGTTCAATGTTACGGTTTGAAAGGGGAATAAGAATATTGGAAATGTGTATATGCATTGATTTAATTGCAAGCCAGGGCCATATCATTATTGCTAATATAACTACTCTTATCCAACCGTCGGAATGTGCAAAAATGTATTTTTCTATAAAGAACATAAGTATATAGAAAATCGCTATTAAAAAGATTGTTGAACAACCACCAAACAAAACCTTTTGTCTTTTTGACCCATAGTTAAAATTCTTTTCAAACCATGAAATTGCTTTGCCAATAAAAATAACCGGGTGGCCAATAAAATTTATAAATCTTTTTGGCCAGCCGACGGCGGAGTCAATACAAATTGCTAAGCAAAGAGCATAGAACACTATAAATTTTCCTATTCTGCTTTTGTAAAGAATATTTGGTAGTTTTTTATCATAATTTGACCTGTCGATCCATTATCATAAAAGCCAATTTCTCTGCCTATGGCCTCATGAATAAAAGTATTTTCTGTAAATCATATAAATGTGGTCTCAAGCTATTGCATTAATACAAAAGTGTTAATATCCCAAATGATGAATTTACTAAAAAATAGGCTTCTAAAATGTTCGAAACTGTTAATAATTTTCAAGATTCTTTGAATGGTTTAACAAAAAGAAATGAAGCCTTTTTTGAAGCAGCGTTTGAGCGTCAGAAGCAGCTTACAAAACCTCCAGGATCGTTAGGTAAACTGGAAGAATACGCTTGCTTTATGGCTGCTTGGCAAAGCAATGAAAGACCTGAAATAAAACTTGCTCAAGCACTGGTATTTGCTGGCAATCATGGCGTCTGTAACCAAGGCGTAAACCCATTTCCTCAAGAAGTTACAATGGCAATGGTCGAAAATTTTCGTAATGGGGGTGCTGCGATAAACCAACTTGCTAAGCATAGTAACGCTGAGTTGAATACAATACTTTTATCGGCCGGGAAGCCAACAGCCGATATCACTATCGGCCCAGCCATGACAGAGAAAGAGTGTCTCAAGGCCATCAACACTGGGGCTGAAGCAGTAAACTCCGAGGCTGACATCTTAGTATTAGGTGAAATGGGGATCGGTAACTCTACAATTTCATCAGCTCTTTGTTTAGGTACGTTTGGTGGTAAAGGTTCGGATTGGGTAGGAGCCGGCACAGGTAGCACCAGCGAAGGAATTGCAAAAAAAGCAAAAATTATAGAGTTTGCCATTTCCTCCAATCAGAACTGCTTGAATTCTCCATTTGAAATATTAATGTCTTTGGGTGGACGAGAGCAGGCTGCGATTTGTGGCGCATTGTTAGCTGCAAGGCTATATAGCATACCCGTTATAATAGACGGCTTCATAGCATCTTCAGCAATTGCGCCGCTAGTATCTGTAAATAATATTTATGATCATGTTATATTTGCACACCAAAGTGCTGAGGCTGGCCATGAGAGGCTCATGAATAAATTGGGTAAAGTCCCAATGTTAAATCTAGGAATGCGATTAGGAGAAGGTTCAGGCGCTGCTTTAGCCCTGAGTATAATCAGAGCGTCTCTAGCATGTCATAACGGCATGGCAACTTTTGCTGAAGCTGGGATATCGGGCTAACAGCACATCAATCAAATTTGTATGTTAATACCCCATTCGCTTGAATATCACTCAAGAAATTTTGTGATAAATATGTTCAGTACAAGCCAATAGATTAAGCCACAAACAGCAAGCATTACAGCAATTGTTCCGAATAAGCTTTCTGGGAGTAGCGTAGTCATGAGCGATTCTTGATAATAAAAGAACCACTGACCTTTGTTAGCAAAAAGTATTTCGTGTAAAATGTGAAAAACATTTCTGGCACCAACAAGAAAGATTATTCCTGTCAATAAAATCAAAGATAAAAACATTGTGGAGACTGAAAATAATGTACTAACCGGTTTCCAAAAGTACCTGGAACGGTTAACTTTGTAGTAGAAAGAAAATCCATAAAATAAGATTAAAATACCTGATAAAATCAATACTATTTCTGAAGAAGATGCTACTAAATTACTCACATCTGTCAGGTGTATTATTTCGGCCTCTGTTAAAAATGTGTCAATTCTGTTGCCTGAAGGACCGAAATAGCTGATTTCTGCTAATCCATCACCATTCGAATTAATGCTCGATACAATTTCTGAAAAAATTCTTTGGTGTTCTAAGCTAGATGTTATTTCAAAATCCGCTTTGTTGCGATTTTGAGGGGCATATTTCTCAATCTGTTCATCAATGGCATGAAATTCATAGAGCCTATCGAAGAAAAAATTTACTGTTGACAGAGATTTCCATGCTAGGAATAAGCACACAATAAATAACGTAATAGTAAGTACAGAATTAAAAGAATGCTTCGCCATTAAAAATGTCCGTTGGTTCACTGCCTTCTCAATAGTTTAGGTTTTTTTATATATCAACTTTAAAAACTTAAAACTCTCTAATTTGAATTTATACAACAATTCCTTAAATCAAATCTTCTTTATACTTTTGGTCGACACTGATTCATTTTGCAAAATTTCTGTTAATGTTCGGGTTTTATGGCTTTAGTAACTTCAATTTGATCATCATTTAGTGCGCTGAAATATATAGCAATTTAAAGTATACCATTGTATTTGTTGACTTTTAATTCGTTAAGGCTCTTTTTAATGGATAGAAACTGTA
>CEOC01017552.1_pt1 | contig 22580 bp, 19 predicted proteins | sample 356191 | NCBI WGS metagenome assembly CEOC01 (sample SAMEA2619952, study PRJEB7988) | marine metagenome | biome: marine biome (ENVO:00000447); feature: deep chlorophyll maximum layer (ENVO:xxxxxxxx); material: "saline water (ENVO:00002010), including plankton (ENVO:xxxxxxxx)" | depth 17 m
AGGCATTTCGATAGGATCTAAAGTTTTACTAAAAAGGGTTTCTGAAATAATTGAAGAACGTGGTTTAAATCCCAGCGACTACAACATGTAAAAAAGCCTATTTATATCCATTAGGGTTTTTACTTTGCCAATTCCATGCATCCCGAAGCATATCCACAAGATCGTGATTTGATTCCCATCCTAGCTTCTTTTTAGCATAAGTAGGATCCGCCCATGCTTCCGTTACATCGCCTGATCGGCGGGAAGCAAATTCATAAGGAATGCGAATGCCATTGGCCTTTTCAAAGGCATCAATCACTTCCAAAACAGATGAACCAGTTCCTGTCCCGAGATTACAAATGAATCCTTCTTTGTTTTGTTCAAGAGCTCGCAAAGCTTTGATATGTGCATCCGCCAAATCCACCACATGCAGGTAATCCCGAACAGCGGTACCATCCGGCGTAGGGTAATCGTTACCGAAAACTTTTAATTTTTCCAACTTCCCCGTAGCAACCTGACAAACAAAAGGAACCAAGTTATCAGGAATTCCATTCGGATCCTCTCCAATTTCACCGCTGGAGTGGGCCCCAACTGGGTTGAAGTAACGAAGCACGGCACAACAGAAAGCGGGATCAGACTTTGCATAGTCCTCAATAATTTTCTCCATCATGTATTTTGTCCGTCCATAGGGACTCGAAACAGAACCCACCGGGAAATCTTCAGATATTGGAACTTTCTCTGGTTCTCCGTAAACAGTACAAGATGAACTAAATACAAGATTTTTAACCCCTGCTCTTTGCATTGCATCCAGCAAGATGACTGAGCCTGTGACATTGTTATGATAATATCTCAAAGGATGTTTTGTCGACTCGCCAACAGCCTTTAATGCAGCAAAATGGATCACTGACGATATATCAGTATTTTCCACAAAGATCTTTTCAATCTTAGCTACATCAGTGATGCTTTCCTCGATAACAAGAGGACTTCTTCCAGTGATACGGGATACCCTGTTCAAAGATTCAGCCGATGAATTTGAAAAATTATCGACAATAATAACATCATTACCCGACTGTAACAGAGCAAGTACGGTATGACTACCGATATATCCCGCTCCTCCAGTTACTAAAACCTTACTCATCGACTCCCTTTTCCAATGGAACGAAGAGTACCAAGAATGATTTCAAAATCCAAGGCAAAGGACAAATTTCTAAGGTAATACAGATCGTACGCTAACTTTTGTTCGGATGCCTGCATGGTGGAGGCATATTTAAATTTGATCTGCGCCCAACCCGTAATACCAGGTTTTACCAAATGCCTAGTGTTCCAATGAGGAACAGACTGGACTAATTCATTCTGAAACTCAGGTCGCTCTGGTCTTGGTCCGACAATCGACATATCCCCCTTAATTACATTCCAAAATTGTGGAATCTCATCAATTCTCATCTTTCGCAATATTTTACCAAAAGTTGTAATACGGTTATCATTTTCACTAGCCCAAGCGGCACCCTCTTTTTCTGCGTCATTCTTCATGGTGCGGATTTTATATATCGTAAAATTTTTGTTTAAGAAACCGGTTCGGGTTTGTGAAAAAATAACCGGGAAGCCTGAATCGATTGCCACTATAAAGAAAACTATTAGCAAGAGAGGTGCAGACAGAATTAATGCAAAAGTTGAAAATATAATATCCGAAACCCTTTTGAGTTTTAAAGCAACCGGGTTCCGCATTCTCAAATCCAGTTTTGTGAGCCAAGATTGATTAACTTCTGATGGGGGTATGCAGCCTACATATTTCTGCCAAAAGTCTAATACCCCAATAACTTGTGTGCCTTCGGACAAGATTTGTACTATGTCGAAATCGGTCTTAGAATTTTCATCTTCAATGACAAGTAAATCAACGTCACTTTCTTTGCATTTTATTTGAATGCTATTTTGAGGGTTGCCTTGAGTTAATTTGGAATCAACCCAATTGAAAAGTTGGGCCCTTTCTTTAGTTGCCTCGATAATTTGCTGACACCTTTCAGGAGATACTAATAGCAAACAATTTGTTGGATGTTTAGAAAAAAAACTATTTACCAAAATGTTCGAAATATAAGAGGCAAATGCTGTTGATAAGACAATCTTACCGAGAGCGAATCTGCCTATAAAATCATACTCAACAGCCCAGACAAGCAGGAGAAGTAAAAGACTGGCTAAAAATGAACTTATCACAGGAAGCAGGAATCGCTTTGCAAAACCAATCTGAAAATTTTGCTCCCTTAATCCTAATACTTCACCAAATAAAAGAAATGATAAGCCGAAAGACAGCCCATAGATTATCATACGCTCTTTAGAAACCAAAAATAATGTCTCGCTAGTCGGTGAAAATAAAAGAGGAACGATAACCACAACTGCCACAGCAATGCAGAAATCAAAAAACAACTTGAATGACTTTGCTAATCTCGAGTCCATCAGTTTAAACTAATTTTTTCTGCATTCTCAGTCTTAAAATATTTTTCAATCAAATCTGCAAAATAAACTGCCTGTTTGCGACGGTCAAAAGTTGACTGAATCGAAAATACATTTCGCTGAAATCTTGAAACACTTTCGGAACTCTTCTCTAACGCAATGATTTCCTCAGTTATTTGAAGAATATTCATTTCTTTGAAAGCGAGCCCAATTTTATTCACCTTAACAAAGTCGTGCAATTCACCTGATGGAGCCACCACCAACGGCAAACCCATCCCAATGTATTCATAGACCTTTGCAGGCATTGCAACTTTAGTTGAAGTCATATCTTTCATGAGACTGATTCCTACAGACCCACTGGCTAAAAGTGCGGGAATCTCATCGCGTTTTTTTTCCCCAGCAAAACGAACATTGCCCCATTTTTGCCTTTTGTATGTTTCCGGAATTGGACCGATAATCAGAAATTCGATTTCAGGATTTAACTCTAGAACCCTTATTGAAATTTTACGCAATGCTTCAACATCATGAAGACGACTAAATCTTCCGTGATATACAATTCGGAAAACATCATCTTTTTTAGTGTAGCTAGAGAGATCAAACAAACCACCATCAAATCCATTGGGTAAATGTGCATGTGGTTTATTGAAAGTGCTTAATTGTTGATTGATTCCCTCGGTTACCGTTGTAAGTAAATGGCTTTTTTGATAGCAGGAATCTTCCCTTTCAAGAAGTTTCCTACCCAGCAACCCTCTTTCAGGTATTACCCCTAAATCAAACAAAACATTGGGATAACGGTCGCGAATATCGAACAGATAAGGAATATTTTTATCTTTCGCTATTTTCGCAATGTATGTTGCCATAAAAAAAGGAGGAGATGTAATGATCAAAGAATCTAATTTATCAGCGATAGATCGAACCATAGAACCAAGATCCCGAGCTAATCTCATTTCCTGGAAAAATCTTCTAAATATTCCTACCTTATTCGAAGGAACAGAAAATGGTGAAGCATAATGCTCGGTCCCTTTCATCTGCTGGGACCCTTTTGAGGAAAATACTTTTACTTGATTTCCTCTCTTAGTCAGTTCCTTTACCCACGGTTCTATTCTGGCGGAGGCTGCCGCATTAATTGGAGGAAACTCAGAAGTTATAACGGCTATTCTCAACCTACTTTTTCAAAAGCGAATCAGCGATAGTTTCTGATGAATGCCCATCCCCATACAATTCAATAGACCAATCTATATTAGCTTCTAGAGCGTCCTTTGCCTTATCCCTAATCTTATTAACCATCGGTCTAGCCAATCGATTATGTCCACCCTCCAAAAGTTCAGCCCATTCCGTCTCCGTTCTAACTGTAACACATGGTTTCTTTTGAAAAAAAGCTTCTTTTTGCATACCACCTGAATCAGTTACAATGAGGGATGAAGATGATTGTAAAACCAAAATATCAAGGAAACCGACTGGCGGAATCAATTTTATTGCAGACAAAATTTTTTCAAACAAACCAAACTCTTTTAACTTTGCTTTACTTCTAGGATGAAGAGGCAGAACGATGGGCATCTCTTTGGAAGTTTGGTTCAAACCATTTACAATCCATTCTAAAATTTCAGGATCATCAACATTCTCTGCCCTGTGCAGCGTGCATAATACAAAACTTTGCTCAGTCAAATTAAGATCAGACAGAATTGTTGAATTCGCAAAAGCAACTTTTTCAAAAGATCTTGCCGCATCGAGCATGACATCCCCTGTTCTCACGATTTTCTTTTCAGGAATTCCCTCGGACAAAAGTCTGTCATAGGCTATTCTTGTGGGTGCAAATAAAAGATCGGATGCATGATCGGTTAGAATTCGATTAATCTCCTCCGGCATATTTCGATTATCAGATCTCAGTCCAGCCTCGACATGAGCACATGGCACATTCAGTTTTGAAGCAGCAAGGGAACCAGCCAAAGTTGAATTTGTATCACCATAAACCAATACCCAGTCGGGCTTTTGTTCGAGGACTAACTTTTCTACTTCAATCAGCATCTCTCCGGTCATTTCCCCGTGACTACCACCGGAAATTCCAAGATTAGCTTGTGGTTCGGAAATACCCATTTCATCAAAGAAGACTTTGGACATATTTTCGTCGAAGTGTTGACCGGTATGAATCAAAAATTCTTCTATATTCCTAGTCCTGAAAGCATTAGAAACAACCGCAGCTTTTATAAATTGGGGCCGTGCTCCTATTACAGTTAGTACTTTCATGAAACCTTTTTCATCAAGACTCTATCATACAAGTTAATCAATTTTTCTTCTTGAGCCTCCCAAGAGTGGTCTTCGGCCATCCTTCTTGCATTTTTACCTAATTTTTCAAGGTCTTTGTTGAGTAGTTCTTTTAACCCCTTAACTACACCTTCTGGCGTGACCGATTCGCAAATTACTCCGCAGTTATATTCCTCGACTAATTTTCTCATCTCGGGAAGGTCACTTACCAAGACAGGCAACTCCGCCATTGCATATTCAAAAAACTTGTTTGGGAGACAAAACCTGTAGCTTAAACAATAATCTTCTATCAAACAGAGCCCCACATCTGCAGAACTAGTGTAATCTTGTAATGAATTTGAGCTAACAGGTTCATGGAAGTGAATATTTTTAGATTTTTTAGATTTTTTTAAAATTAAAGAGAAAGTATCACGACCTGGCTGTGTCGATGCTGGGTAGCCCATAAAAACAAAATCCACATTCTTTGCCTCTAAACTTTCGAATGCTTCCAACATAATCGAAATTGCTCTTCCTGGCATAAAACCACCTTGATATAAACCAACCAAAGATTGTTCAGTGATGTTAAATTTTTTTCTGTATAAATTTTTCGAACTCTTTTGCCACTTAGGTGGACAATTCAATATCAAGGTTCTTGGAATACGCGGAAAGATCTTTTCATAAGCTTTCATTATTGAATCACTTACGGTAATGAACCCGTCTATAAAATGAGATGATAATTTTTCAAGAACTCGAAGTGCAACTTTACTTGTTTTCCCAAGGCCCAATTTTTGACTTTCGTACTCATGGGCGTCGTAAATTATGCGAAAATTTGCTCGAAAAACCAAACTTGCTAATAGCGTAGCAGGGAGCGGATGATAATCATGGCAATGAACTACATCCATTCCTTTTATTCTCCAAGATACTTTACATGTAAATTCAATGAATTTAATAAATCGGCCGAAGGGTCCTGTAAAAAAAGAGCTAAAAATTTTTATCCTAATCACTTTGAACCCTACCTTAGCTTCCTCCTCATATAGTCCTTTATCCCACAATCCAAAAACCGTTAAATCATAACCAGAGCTGGCTAAAGTCATTGCTTGTTTTTCAACTCTGGAATCATTTGTAAAATGATTGTGTACTAAAGAAGCAACTTTCAAGGAATTACCTAGTGCGAAACTTTCAACTTAAAACCCGTAAACATCTCAAATAGATTTTTAGCAGACCTCAATAACTTATACCTAAAATCCCAATTGGGAAAATCTTTGTAATGGCTGCAGGGCACTTTCATAAGCTCATCAAAATCAGCTCTGCTAATTCGTAGTTTCTTACAAAAATATACTATATCTTCTTCAAGTTCTTTAGAATCATACAGAGGTTCATCTAGTTTTTTTAGAGCCTCGTCTCGTGACATTTGATCTGAAACAATCATACTCGAAAAATGTGGTCTTCGCTTATCGAAGCCAAATTTTTGAGGCAACCAATAATTTTGAAAAAATTTCGTAAAAACAGATTCGCCATGTTTACGAGGATAAGGAGTGTAGCCTATGGTTTCCTGGAGTTGAATTAAAGCTTCTTCCTTATTGTATGGCATTAAATCTAATGGTCTGACCGTCCGCATTTTTTTAAATACGGGATACCAAATGTAATACTCGAAAAAACTTATAGTTTTGTACTTTTTTAATTTTTTCTTACCGAACTTTCGATGGATAGCTTTGAGATTGATAGCGTCCATTGCGGGTCCATGCCAGGACCGAGGTAAAATAGACTCAGTTGCAAGATTTCCACCAGACAAGAAATACTTGATATTATTTGCGGTAGCGAAATGGTTTAGGGTTGAAAAGAAAATATGATCTTGGGGTACATCTTGATTAGATATTCCAGATTTAAGATAAGATAATTGTAAGTCTCGCATTTCACTCCAATCAACTACATGAGTATGCAAGTCAAAATTACAGTGTTTTAGTATCTTTTCAATATTAGCGACTGCTAATTCTGAATTCCAACCACCATCAACATGGACAACTAATGGACGCAATCCCCAAGCACTTGCCTTAAGTGCTAAATATGAACTGTCGACTCCTCCGCTAAGACCAATTATACAATCATATTCCTTACCTTTTCCAACCTGCTTAATCTCATGGATGATGGTATTTAATTTTTTTTCGCCTTCTTCGTTTGGGTACCATCGCTTGCTTATTTCGTTATTAAATTTGTGGCAATGATTACATACTCCCTCTTCATCAAAACTAATTTCTGGATCAGAGGTATCCATAACACAATTTTTACATACAACTTTTTTCATTCTAAATATCTTTTATGTTAGCCTAAAACATTTAGGTGACTTCTAGTTCAGTAAGGCTTCTAATTCGTGGTAAGGAGGATAAGTAATGAGAACTGCCCTTCTTTTTCCATGAAAAACAAAAAAGGCGCCAGCTGCTACTGCACTAGCACCTGCCTGAACAGAGTTCTTGATTTCTTCCAATGAAGAAATTCCACCTACTGAAATTAAAGGCACTCCAATTCCTTCAGACACTTTTTTAATTAGTTTAAGATCAGGTCCACTTAAAGTTCCATCTTTATCGATTGCACCTAGCATTATTTCACCAACTCCCGCTTCAAGCAATTGCTCTAAGTGAGTTTCGAAATAGTCGGTGTTATACAAAGTAGAATTTGAAGAATCTTGTAATTTGTAACCGCCTAGGACTGACTTCTTTACATCTAGGGAAGCAACAATGCTTTGACTGCCAAATCTATTTACCATTGATTTTATTGTTTCGATATTATCAAAACAGAGGGAATTAAGGCAGATTTTTTCAACCCCAAGCCGAAAGATACGGCCCGCTTGTTCAATGTTTTTTACTCCTCCACCGTAGGTTAATGGCATAAAACATTCGCCGGCAAATTCTTCAATCAGGGCATAGTCAGGTTCAAGTTTATCTTTAGATTTACTTACATCTAAAACAATTAATTCATCTACTTCTTTTTCATTAAAAATCTTGATCGCATTAACTGGGTCGCCAATATACTCCGGGTTTTTAAACTTACATGTTTTAATTAAATCTCCATTTTGAATTAAAAGAGTTGGGATTACACGATGCTTAAGCATTTTTAAATATTTACAAATTTCTTCATCAAAGAAATTCCAAATCGATGGCTTTTTTCCGGATGAAATTGAACACCAAAAATATTATCAGAATTAAATGCTGAACAGAATTCAGACCCGTATAAAGTTTTCGCAATACATAATTCACTAGCGTTAGGCTTAACATAATACGAATGGACAAAATAGAATCTTTGTTCTTCAGGGTCGTTTTCAAGCAGTGGATTGCATCTTGTAATGTCCAAAGTATTCCAACCCATATGAGGAATTTTTAATTCTCTTCTGCTTGAATCATTGAGATGTAAAACTTCAGCAGAAACTAACCCAAGACCTTTTTTATTTCCTTCCTCACTACATTCGCAAAGTAATTGCATACCCAAACAAATTCCCAAAACAGGTATTTTTTTATTTAAGACACATTCTTTTATGGATTCAGAAAAACCTGATTCATCCAGGAGTTTCATTCCTTCATCAAAATGACCAACCCCAGGAAGTACAATTTTGGTAGCTTCATTTAAATCTTCAGGTTTACTGCCTATTTTAACATTCCCACCTACTTTTTGGATCATTCGAACAACCGAACTGGAATTATTTATACCATAATCAATTACAACAATCATGATCAAAAATTAGTTTTGGGTATACATCTAGAACGGTCGGACCTTCAAATATATCGCTTAACGACTTGCAAATAAGGGTCCACTTCTCTTTCCCATGAAATTTTTTCACCAACTTTAGCTGCACCTTTTTTTTTCTCCAAGATTTCTTTTAAAGTTAATTCTTTTAGAAAATCGCGAAAGTCATCGGCGGGATTCGATAAAACCCATCCACATTTGTATTTATCGATAAATTTTCGCTGTTCAGGTAAGTCATTTACAACTACTGGTATTCCCGCAAGGAGGTATTCAAAAAGTTTATTTGGCAATGAAAAGCGATAACTCAGACATAAATCTTCGATTAAACACAACCCGATATCTGCTTCTTTAGCATGGGCAATAACTTTATTAGTCGGTACTGAACCATGAATATGTATATTTTTTTGAACACAAGCACTTGATTGAATCTTCTTTTCCAAAACGCCAGATCCAATGAACGCAAGATGATAACTTTCGAGTTCGGAAGGAAAAGAATTTAAAATAAGTTCAATTCCGCGCCCTTTGATAAATCCCCCCAAATACAAAAGAAGTATATCATTACTCAGAATATTAAATTTTTTCCTGAGATTAGATTTAGCTAAATCTTGGTTGGTAATTTGGGGAACATTTCTAACGACAAGTGGATTAATATTTGGATATTGGGTACTGTAGTGTTTAGAAATTGACTCGCTGACGGTTATCACTTCATCGGAATACTTGATGAGGAATTTTTCAAAAATTTTACAAATATCTTTTATTTTTCCCCTTAACCCATTTGCTTCAGTTTCTAGTTCATGAGCATCGTAAATTAGTGCAGAACCAGTCGCAAATTTAACAAAAATAGAAACAGGCAATGCCTTGAGTCCGTGGGCATGAAAGACTTGAATGTAATTACTTCTAGCAAGAATCAGTAGTTTTACAGTCCATTCAATATATTTTAGGATTGAGAAAAAAAAGTTTGAAGGAAGTGATGAGCACACAACCGGAATTCTTTTTATCTTACAATTTAAAGAAAATTGCTGTGTTTTTGGTAACCCTTCTTTCCAAAGACCAAAAATTACAACTTCATCACAAATCTTGGAATCAATAACTGATTCAACCTCCTTAAACATCCTAGACTCATGAGTACATGGTGAGAGGAATATATGACCTATCTGTTTAATAATTTTTAAGGTAAATTACGCTTTATGTGCAGTAGGTGTAATCGATTTCAACAAAAACCATTTTGGTGTGTTTAGTGTTTGGTTCCACATTCGAACTCCCCTTAAAGATGGTAAATACTCTTTCCAATCGAAAGTTGAAATTAATTCATAATGACTTAACCATTTTTTTTCTAAATCACTACCTGACTCCTGATAGATAATACTAAACTTAGCACGCCACTTCTCCATATTCTCTGAAACTTTTTCTGGACACCTACCCCAACAATTAGGAGCACCCTGGTAATTAGTTTGACTTACTGCATACCAGTCCGGAAAAAGATGAAATTCTTTTTTTGAGGCCAAATATAATGGCATTTCTATTATATGCCGGTAACCATCAAAACAATTGTTGTAACTTCCTTCTGGATCTGAAAAAGCAAAATATACTGAGTCTCCTTTACAAACAGAGACAAAAAATTTCTCCAGAGCTTTCTCTATTTCTGTGTGATCGAAAGGTGAATTAATGATTATTTTACCAAATTTCTCGTCCAACAGAGACTCTTGAACTGACAAAAATATTGGTAGTGGACTTGCTACCAACCACAAGGCCGTAAGAGCTAAAAAATTACTTTCCGCCTGAGGCACATTAAAAGCAAAAAGACTCAAGAAAAGTAAAATCATTGATTCTTCATCTGCTACTCTGACGAATCTTTGATTAATGAAAAATGCAATTAAACCGAAAATTGCCAAAACTGGAAAAACAGTTGTCGAAATAAACAATAAAAAAGTACCTACAGAAAAAAGAATCAGAAAATAAATTGAATAATTTGACAACTTATTCATTTCTCGGTTGTACCTAACTTGCTTGGATGTAATTCCTATCAGTTTTGCTGTTTCATTAAGAGAAGTTGCAATGGATCTATTTGCAACCAGTGGAATAAAGCGAGATAAGATAAAAATACCGGCTGGTAAAAGTGTAGCCAAAATCAAAGGTTCAGAGTGGTAATATGAAAAATAAACGACAATGGGTGCAGCAAAAAAAATCTGTGTAATCCCACCTCCAATAGTCATCAAAAGGAAAACTGTTGTCGTACCAAATAAATCATTAGAATCTAGGAAAAAGAGTCCCAAAGGGAAAAACATCCATCCCAAAATTTGATAATTTTGCCTGGCAAAAGCCATCGCATAGGAAGTAGAGCTAAAAAGAAGACTGAGGGTCAAAAAAATCGACCAGAAAGTATTTATTTGTGTCATCCATACTAAATGCGAGAGAGCCCAAAAGAGAGAGCCAAATAAAGTAATGATTGGAGCGGCGTTGGCGTAAAAAAAACTTCCTAGATATGAAAGGTGGAACCATTTCCATAGAGGAAAATTTCCTAATCCAATTAATGAGCTACTTCCATTTCTTCCAAATTTCCTAAGGTTTATCCATTGCGTTCTGTAAAAAAGGCTATTGATGGCATTAAGTGGATGAAATCCCATATATTTGTGCCAGCGGCCTTTAAATAAGACACGAGCTTGCCAAATTGATTTAAACCAGGCTACAGGCATCATGTAGAATAGAAGAAATGGATAAAAAATAAGAGAAATCTGTAAATCAGTAGGAAAACTTAAAAATTTCTTCCACATTTTCACTCAGTCTTAAATGGTCTAATTAGCGACATTAATTTGGGCTTCTCTATAGATGTGAGCAAAAGAATTCCCGCAACGAAAAGAGAGACGGTTAAGGTAATATATAAATTATAAATAAATCCCTCAACTATGTACCAAACTACGAACACAACACCGCAAGAAACCTGAATTGCAAAAACCATCCAGGAAAATCCTGTTTTCCAATAGAATTCGCTAACTAACATTGAAATCACAACCCAAAATAAATACGTAATTGCTGTCGCAATAGCTGCACCAACTTCTGCGTATTTAGGGACCAAAAACCAATTCAAAATTAAACCCAAAGCCGTGGACGCAAGGGTAAGATAAAGATTTAGCGATGTTTTTTCCACTTTCCAAATTCCCGCTGAAGCAATCAGGAAAAATCCATAAAACAACGATTGCCACGCCAAAATTCCTACAATTGGCCACGAGCTGTAATATTCATTCGTGGTAAGTAATTCTACCAGCCAAGGGGACAATAATGTTACGATAATTATCATTGTAGTTCCCAAGCCCATGTAAAGACGAGAAATCATACGAAAGGTTTCCGGACCGTCTGCATTGTGCATTGAATCCATGGCTATAGGCCACCAAGCCTTACGAAATGTTTCAGCGGCAAAAGCCATGAGCATGCTGAACTTAGCTCCCACTGCAAAAAGTCCTAAGGCAGACGGACCATGGAAATATTGAATAAACCAACGATCAGCACTACTCATGAAATACAGTGCCAATCCAGCTGGAACTAAGGGTGCACCAAAACGAATTAGTTTGGGCCATAAGTCTTTTTGTAATTGTGAAAAATCCAAATATTCACGGGCAAGGCACCATCCGAATATTGAAACAAGGACTGAAGATAATGCCACACCAATAAAAAAGCCTAACACGCCCATCTTGCATCCCAATACGAAAACCATGATCAATCCAGCGGCAAATAAAGATTGTGAAATTGTAATACCAATGTAACTCCATGGACGATAAAGCAGTCTCATGACTTCAGAACTTTGACTCATCACTTGAGCAAAAAGAGCACTGGAGAATGCAATAGCGAAGTACAACACACTTAAATTTCCATTGAAAAAAAATAAGTTTAGCAACGGAGCTAGCAGGGTTGAAAGTAAAACTATAAACGTACCCCATAGAAGTCTCCATTGTAATATAGACGAAACCAAGCGTACTTGAGCTGGCTTACCTTCTTCTTTGTTCTTAAAAAAGTACATCGACTGAGCTGAGTCCATTCCCATGACAAGGATTGCCCCGACAAAACTGCTAATTACAGTCAGCATTTCAATCGTTCCATAATCAGAACGAGAAAAAATTCTTGTATATACAGGCAGCATGAAAAAGGAAACACTCTTTGCGAGAATGCCTCCCAAACCATAGATGATAGAATCTTTACCGAGTTGTTTAAAACGATTCAGAATCAATTCTTTCAGTATAAAGAGAACGCACAAGTAAGGAAATTGCCGCATTATAAGCTATTTCTTCATTCTTCAAGTAAGACTGAGATTGATTTAGGATATAAGGCTCTTGGTCTAGAACCTCCCCTTGATCTATTTCTTTGGTTATAACATGCAAAGAGGCACATTGCTCATAGACTCTATCCTTTAGAGCACGATTAATTGAACCTATTCCTCCATATTCAGGTATTCTCGCCGCATGGATGTTCAAAATTAGAAAACCTAATTTTAATACCGATTCATTAATAACAAGACCGGCTCTAAATAGATAAACCTTTTTGTAGGACGCTTTCTGCAATTTTTGGCACAAATCCTTGTTTGAATAGATAGATGATAAATGGCTCGGAGGTTTACTTCCGTTTCGGCTTAACTCAGCCCAAAACATTTTCAGTACCAACCCAATTTGAATTCTCTTTTTTCGGAGTAATTTAATTATCCGTTTTACATTAGTGGACTTATCAATGAGGACATCAATACCATCTAAATCTGAAATCTTTTTGTAGGCTAGACCTGCAATTTTATCATTTCCTAGAACGAGTAGATTAGACATTGTTGTGCAAAGGGAGGTTGATGGTCTCTCGGCTACATAGAGTAGCGTTTTTGCACTCTGAATTATTATCGGTGTAACACTTTAAATCTGGAACCGAATATTGGATAAGTTCCCCGATCTCTACCGATTTCGCTGCATACTCTTTCTTTATTTCTTCACGATTAGGAACTCTTATTGTGTAATGCGAGTAAGTCGCACCCTCGACAATAGGAGGAAGAACCCAACCAGTTCTAATTTTTAGCTTATTATTGTAGTCTTCAGCTATCCTTCTTCTATCCCGAATAATCTTATCATATCTACCGAGTTGCAATAGTCCGACCGAGGCTTCGACATCTAACATCTTATCTTTGTAATCCGGTGGAAAATGAATCTTATTATCCAAATGATATGCTTTGGTAAGTTTATTTAAAAACGGCGTTTTACTCTGTAACCACCATACCAATCCATAAATGACTGAATTGAATGCAAAAAAAACTGCTAAAAGATAAAAGCGTCTTTTGAACGATTTAATAAAGCTTGGTTTTTGGTAATGAGCATCTCGCCATGTTCTAAGTTTGTTAGCTAATTCTTGATCTTGAAATGTTAGCATACCACCGAAGATGGTGGTGATCATCTTGCTAATATTAAAAGCGTATATCGCAACATCACCTGAACTGCCAATGATTCTACTTTTCCATTTAGCTCCGAAGGCATGGCAACAATCTTGAATCAGCCAAACTTTATGTCCATGTTCTTGTTCGGCTTTCTTTACCATTTTTTCCAATCGCTCAAGATTTTGCGGATATCCAAAAGTGTGCGTAGCAATAATCGCTCGCGTTTTTGATGTAATTAATGCTTCAGCAATTCCTAGATCCATATTGTAATCATGCAAATCTATATCTACAAATCGGGGAATATTACCACTAAGACTTACAGCATGAGCAACAACCGAGCAGGTATATGATGGCATAATCACTTCTGCACCTTCAATACCCAGAGCCTTGAAGAATGCCCACTGTGCCGACCGACCGTAGGGGAAAGAAACCGCGTCAACTGCTTCAAATTTTCTGGCAAATGCTTGCTCGAATTTTTTCACTGCCCCTCTTTTGAACTTGAATAAAGCAAGAAGTTCGGACCAACCCAATGCAGGCTTAAAACGAGGTATCATTATGTGGAAACTTCATCTTGAATCTGCCAATATCCCTTACTAGCCATATGAATAGCAACAAAGGGTTTTGAAGTTTCAAGTTTTGTAAATCCTTTCACTTCTTGGTGTTTGTCTTGAATCTCCAATGACTTACCTAAAATTATCTCTCTCTCATTCCAAAATGGCCATTTCTTAGGCTTGGTGATTAGATATTTAACAAGAAAACGCTTAGTTAATTCTCGGATTAAAGATGAACGAAAAATTGTAAAACAGCAAATCCTCAAAAGTAAAAACTGTAAACAAGATGGTAATTGTTTGGGCATCTCAGTAACTTGGTTCCGAATTAAGATCTTCTTGCCGTCGTGCTTATATTTGAAATCACTATTAAAGGATTGATTGCTTCCTAATTTTCCCACCGAGTTTTTAAAAACAACTCCTGTATTCAGAATTTTCAAAGCACTATTTTCGTAATGCTGAACCACCCCACCCTTACGATAGTTAATAACTGAATAATATTCTGGCCCACGATCAATAAGCAATCCAGCGTCAGGAAAGGTTTCTTTAAAAAAGTTTTGATCATTACAAGGAAGATTCAAATCTTGAGGTACAGACTCCTTATTAACAGAAAACTTTTTTATCAAAGATGCTGACCATGCAAATGAGTTGAACATTGGAACAAGATTAGGCTCATCCATACTTGATAAAGTAACAACCCTAGATTCCTTTATGGAACTGCTCATAAAAAAGGAGAGTGCTCTAGCTTCCGGAATTTCTTCACCCAAGGCAAGAATACCTGCAGGGTTGTAAAACTTTGTTGAACGACTCCCATAGTATCCACCAAAGGAACCATCAGGATGAGCAAAATGCCATAAAAACTGAAGGGACTTGGCCAAAGGATCTAATAACTTAAGATGCTTCTGTTTTAGATGTAAATCCGCCAAATAATAAGTACATAATGTTTGATAACCAGGATCAGCTCCCTCATACTCCTTGAACCAACCTTCTTTTGATTGATTTTTTAATATTCTTGAAACGAGCAACTCTGCTTTAGTTGAAGCACCGGAGTCTTGATTAGTTAGATCATACCATCTAAATAAAGCAGCAGCAGCTGTTGCGAGATGATTAGAGATAAAAGCATGTGTTTCATCTTTTTTGATTAAGAATCGAACTAATGGTTCTAGTATACTTATCCATTCTTGCTTTTTCTCCTGATCAACTAGACTGTCTAAAAGATCAATGGTCACTAATAAATCAAATGCGACTAGGGCAGTTACGCAATAAGAGCCCTCGTTTGGAAAGGCTTCTTCAAGACTTCCATCTTTTCTCGTAAGCTTTTTGGCTCCCAAGAAAAGGGAATCAATACGCTCAGCAAAAGTATTAAAACTTGTTTGAAAAGGCCAAAGACCTGAAACCCATAGCTGAGAAAGACCGTTGGCAATTCCCTGGAATGTACCATTTCCAAAATCAGTCAAACCCCATGCCCAATAATAGCGATCTCCAAGCCCATATCCACAGCTTGTTTTATCGTTATCAATTAATGATAAAATTCTTGGAAGATTTTTAACTATTTCTTCTAAATATAAATTCTCTTTAGACACTATTATGTTTGTAACAAAAACTAAATGTTAGATTAGTATCTAAAAGCGGTATTAGGCTGAGCGGCCAGCTTTTGACTTTTAATCTTTGGAAATTTCTGTCTAGTTGCAAAATTATATGGTCGCAAAAGTTGGGATGCTCCCAACAAATCAATTTATCGTAGTTAATATTGGTATTTTTGTGAAGCCAACGTCTTGAAGTTAATAATCTTCCCAAAGCCCAAAGTAATCCTCCTTCCGCAGGAATCGCTCCAACAATAATACCACCTGGTTTAAGATAATACTTCATTTCTTCCAGATAATTTTTCAGGGGGTAGAGATGCTCTAGAGAATAAAAGGATACAATAATATCTACGGAATTCTGTGTTATTGGTAGCTTCTCATTTCGCTCTATTAAGAATGATTCAAAATTGATCTTATCTTTTTGAAAAATTTTCGTTGCTACATTCATCATACCCTCATGAACATCTGCGATAATATATTTATCAGGTTTTGAGTTCCAAAATTGGTGATGCCTTAAATCACCAGGGCCGAATTCAAGTACGCATTTTTCCTTTAGGTCGATTTCTCCCATTACGGAATATCCTGAATCATTCACAAATGAACCAATCCCCTTTCTTTGATTCAATTTATAAAACTCCAATTGTATCTGCTGCCACTCAATCCATTGAGGATCCTGCATTATAGGCTCGACACCATATTTAGCTCTATCTCCCCAGAGTTTTTTGGACAAGAAACTAGGAATAAGGTCACGAGCTAACATTTATTTTCCTAGACCAAGAAAGATTTATAAAATTTATTATTGAACTTGTTACATAATCGCACAGCAAGGAATTCTATGAATGGGATTTTGGATAAAAAAGCTAAAGACCAAAATAATGGAACTTTATGGAAAATGATGGCTAATGCATGACTTCCGTGCCGTTCTGAGCTAGACTCCTCGATTACAACAAAATTACTTTTTCCATTTTGTGTGACTAAATCCTTTGATTTTGGATCTTCGCTACTTATTAATGTAAGCCTATCAAATAAGTCGAAACGTTTGGTTAATTTTACAAAATTTCGTTTCTCTATGCAGTTTGGGTCGTAAATGATTGTTGCCCCTCTAAAAAAAGAGTTCCAATCAAGGCAAAGTAAAAGAATAAAAGTACTTCCCAAAAAGTTTATTCCAGCAGATAGATAAACGAAGTAGTGAAGAATGAACATATTTGTTACAAGAAGAAGACGGTATTTTGGATAGAACAGAATTGCAATAAATGCTAATTCACCAACTAAAGTTATTATACCAGCAATGAAGGACCACATGTAACCTGCATTCAAAACTGTTAAACAAAAAACAGCGTTTACTCTTCTACTTTCAAGAAAAAGCGAATTTTCTAGAGACACTTGAGCAAGTCTTTCAAGGTGTAGGAAGAATGGCCACCAAGGTCCGACATCAATCAGTTTATTGAGTCCAGAAGTAGTGTAAAAAATTCCTACGATCAAAAAAACGAAAAAAATTGGCCATCTGTTGTCGTTTTTTCTGGTTGTTTCGTTTTTCTTGAAAAGACAATAGAACGATGAACTTGAACTGAAGGACAAGATAAGTAAAACCGCAAGGAGTAGAGTTCCACCCTCTATTTCTGCATTTGTTGCTTGAATGAAGCCTGTGAAATGCGTGAGCATAATAAAAAGGCACAATGCACAAATTTTTGGGAAAACACCGATCAATCCCAAAACACCGAGAGAAATTGCGATTTTTTGAAAAAAATACAGAGTTGTGCTCGAGGGATAGTCTACAAACCAATAAACAAAGTGTGTATTAAAAATTTCGAGAAGAAAAGATGGATAAACGCTTAAAAAAGGTCTCGTGTAATTGAAATATTCAATTGGTAATTCGCCGTAAATTGAATAATCTCTGGAAGCCAATCTGATAATGCAGTATGAAAAGACTACAAACTGAACTAACCAAAAGTGATATGGGTAATCTTTTTTTCGGTAATCGTACAAATCGTTCATTGATAGAAAACCTTTTTCATATTAGCAGAGGAGATTATGTTAACATAACCATCGGAGCTTAAATTTAAGTCCCAGTATTCAACTTTGGTAATTTTGCTAACATTGAATTCATTGTAATCAATCCTTGCATAGGGATTATGCTCCGGATAAAGACTTTGATAATCTTTGATCATTGGAATTTTGTAGTTAATCAACTTTATAAAAGTCTTCTGATCACTCATGAAACGATTTGGGAAAACGATTTCCAGTAAACCAAGATTAATAGGGATGGTGCAGTTAGTTTCAGTAAAAGCGATCAAAGCTTTTCCTGATATCGTAAAAGGTTTTTTTTGAGCACAACTTAGGAGAACGAAATTTTCCCAATGAACGGCTGAATTTAAGTATTGAGGGTATTTTGCTGGGGCCTGTGTTCCCCAAATTATTTTCGATTTATATTTACTAAACTCCCAACCTCCAATCCCGTGAAACCACCAACCTGCAAAGAACTTACTTTGGAAAATAAAAACTGCAAAAAGTACAAAGATGTAAATTTTTTTGTTTCCAACCAAATAAGATTCAATTCTGTTTACTAAAGGTGAGAATTTTTTTCTGAAAAAGAACAAAACCAATAATGAAATCAAACCATATACTGACCACCTTAGGTAGAGATTGTAGGGAAAACCGATATCTTCTCCATAATGCCAACTAGGGAAGTAAATGATCCAACCCAAAAGATTTTCATATCCAACTGATTCAATCAATTTCCCAAGATATTTACCTTCATTTGCAGATAATCTTGAAAAAAGTGAAAGTACTGGAAACAGAAAGCCCAGAAATGACCCGACTAAAAGAACTTTGTACAACCAGGTAGCTCTTTTCAATTTACTTTATGATGTTAACTAGGTCTTTGAAATTTTCTACCCATCCATAATCTTTTGACAGAGTATGAGGATGCCAAAGAAAAGAAATTTCACCACCAATATCCTTACATTCCATCACCCAAAATCTAAGGTAATCATTTCTTTCATGTTTATTGAAATCATTATAGTCAAAAAGATGGGAATCCATAAGTACGCTTGTTGAACAAGTGATTTGATGAGCCTTGTTATCAATTTGATTCCAAGGTTTCCAATTCGTAGCACAACTATTTCTAAAACCTGATCTATCATTAAACATCAGGGTAGAATCGTATTTAAGTCCGGCAAGCGATTGATTGAACCATGTATCATTCCAACTGAACCTTAGCCAATGTTGCCTACATGAAGTGACTTCAGAACCAAGACTTTTCTCCAATGTTTTCTTTTGTTCTTCAATAAGTTCTGAATCGTTCCATGAGTCATAGGTTGAATGAAGTCCAACTTCATGACCGGCATCTTTAAGTTCACTCAACAAAGACCTCAAGCGTTCGCTTTTAATGTTATAGCCAGGATCCATCAACCATCGCTTAAAAGTCTTTGGTCTTTGATCTGAATAGAAATGATAAACTGCTGAAATCCCGGCAGACTTTTCAACTTTGAGTAACTTATCAAAAATCCACCAATCTTCATTGCCAAAGAGAAACTTAAATCCCTTTGAAAACCTTCTTACTGATTCTATAATTCTGAATCTAAACAAAAGAACCAGTGAATTAAAGAAGTGAAAAATACTTTGCTTGATTCGAATTGGATGAGTTTTGCAGACCGCGTCAACATCATGTGAAAGAACAATATTGGCATCAGGCAGGTTACCAAAAAAATTTATGCTGGTATTGTGTATCTCTGTGTACCACCTTCTGAGAAATAAGCATATTCGGTTGACCCAAGCATGGTCCCATGCACGACAGTCCCATCCTTTTAATCTAAAGCTGTAAGAATGGATAGTACCATTTTTCTGTTCCCAAAGTCTCTCGTGCCAACCCTCCATCAACAAAAACATGGCGAGCCACCAGTCAACTTTCCACCAGTTATCTGAATTATCATTTTGATCAATACATTCCTGCGGAACTAAAAGCTGATTTTCAATCCCATAAGAATTTGCCCAGTTTGGTAGCTCTACCGAGATCATTTTCAGAGGAATAATAACCCTAAGATTTTTCTGATAATTACAAACTGGTAATGAAGAGACATGTTCGGAATTTTTTTCCCAATATTCACCCAAAGAAGAAATAATATGAGAAATTAATACTTTTCTCTCGGGGAGTTTTATTTCAGCGGTCAATAAATTGCTGATGCCAAAGTTCCAACGATAATGCTCCCCAAAGTTGGCGACTTCCCACCCCTGGATTTCTGATTATTTCTTCTAAAGATTTTACACTGTATATACCCCTGCTTTTACTCTTTTGAGAAAGTAAAATGTCAGAAACAAATTCTTTCACAGGCCCACTCTGCATCCACTCCTTTAGAGGAACCGGAAAACCCATTTTGTCTTTTCGATTTAAAATAGCTTCAGGCAATAATTTTTTAGCGGTTTCTTTTAGCAAATGTTTAGTCCGACCACCATGAAATTTAAAAGGGGGGGGTATTTTAGTAACAAGATCTACAATTCGAGTGTCTAGCAAAGGAACTCTGGACTCTAGGGATACATTCATACTAACCCTATCCTCAACCTGCAAAAGAGCTGGTAAAAGTGTCTTTTGATCAAAATGTGTCATTTTGTTAATGTAAGACAAAGTATCTGGGTGGTTAAAAACCTTTTGAAAAGTTGAAAATAGATAATCCTTGTTGAAACTCTCTAACATTTCGTTGTGGAAAAGTCTTTGAACTCCCTGACTTCGGTCGATTAAGCGAAAATACCTGTGGTCCATTTCTCCGAATAGTCCTTTTTCCCAAAACTGGGAAAGAAGTGGTGCATATTGTTTTAATACTGGTAAATGAGGAACAATCGAGCTAAGCGAAACCAAATGCTCTCCTTCTTCCTGTGTTTCGTAAATTGCACCTTTTAACGCCTGCTCTAAATAACCAACTAAATATCTTGCGTAACCACCAAATAATTCATCACCACCTTGCCCCCCCAAAACAACCTTCACATGGTCTTTGGCAAGTTTGCTTACAGCATACTGAGGGAATAAACCAGGACCAGCAACTGGCTCATCCATTGCGTATATTAGCTTTGGAAGAATCTCTGCAAATTCTTGAGCAGATGGAATAACTTCATGAAGAATGCCATTCGTAGCTTCAGAGACGATTCGAGCAAATTTTGATTCATCATAATCGGGAGATTCAGAAAACTTACCATGAAACAAAGGTATTGAATTTCCTAGTTGGTCTGCTGCTAGTTTACATACTAAACTAGAATCTATACCTCCAGAAAGATGTGAACCTAAAGGGACATCTGATCTAAGTTGTAACCTCACACTATCCTTGAGGGTAAAACTTATTTTCTCTAAGAAGTCCTCCTCAGTACTATTTTCTTCAACAATATAATCTGTATCCCAGTAAGATTGATTCTGCTTAATTACTGCTCCAGTTCCAATTAAGAAGTGACCTGGCATAATTTTTTTAACGCCATCAAACATAGTCTCATCATCCAGACACATTTGAAAAGCTAAGTACTGATGTAGAGCATTATCATTTCTTTTGGCTTGGAATTTTGGATTAGCCAAAAAGCATTTTATTTCAGAAGCAAAGTATAAGTAACCATCAGATTCATAAAAATATAATGGTTTAATTCCAAATGGATCTCGTGCTGCAATCCATTCGTTTCTTTTCCCATCATGAAATATGAATGCAAACATTCCATTGAGTTCTTGCAGTGCTTCTGAACCAAAATGAATCAGCATTTGTAACAGGACTTCCGTATCAGAAGAAGTTTTAAAAGCGACGCCTCTTCTTAACAGCAATTCTCTTAATTCCAAATAGTTATAAATTTCGCCGTTAAAAATTAAATTATAGCATCCGTCCTCAGAGACCATTGGCTGCTGTCCATGCTCTAAATCGATTACAGCAAGTCGCCTGTGTCCCAATAGTACTTGATCTTTAATAAATACTTTTCCTTCACCATCAGGACCGCGGTGGAGAATTTGTTTAAGCATATCATCCAACTGCGAAGACATATTCTCTAAAGAATTATCTGAACTATGTATACTAACTATTCCGCACATTTTTTATGTAGGATCACATACATGAGAAAATCAAAGAGATTTGCTTGAATCTTTAAAAAGTAAAAAACCAAAATCAATTGAACCCGCCAAACTTCGTAAATATAATTTTGTCTTCTTAAAAAAAACTCTAGAATTGGCTGGATTCTTTGAATCAGTAGTCCAAAGTTTTTCCAAAATCTCTGACTTTTTCAATACATGTCATTGGAGATTTTCCACGCGTCTAAATTTTTTTTTATTGCCGATTTCCATCCTCCCCAGGGCCAATGATAAAGAATTGTCATCACCAGATAGCCCAATGTAGTTACACTGCTAACCATTTTACTCTCACTCTGTTTTTGATCATACCGATGCAAAAAAGGAATTTCTGCGAAGCTGGCACCAATTAGTTTCAATTTAACTAATTTTTCCAAGGTACAGGTGAAGCCCAACCCTTTAAGCTGGATAAAATTATTTCCATAGAAACCTAATGCTTCCTTTATTTTTGAGTATCGATATCCACGGTAACCACATGAATATTCCCTAAGACCTTGAATAGGAAAGAAGATTTTCATGAACAAGTTTGCACACCTGCTAATGACAGCCCGGTAACCATTCACCCCCAT
>CEOC01083915.1_pt1 | contig 22528 bp, 24 predicted proteins | sample 356191 | NCBI WGS metagenome assembly CEOC01 (sample SAMEA2619952, study PRJEB7988) | marine metagenome | biome: marine biome (ENVO:00000447); feature: deep chlorophyll maximum layer (ENVO:xxxxxxxx); material: "saline water (ENVO:00002010), including plankton (ENVO:xxxxxxxx)" | depth 17 m
ATGCTCCGGGTCGTACGTGTGATTGATGTAGCGGCGAAAGGTCCACGGCTGACTGTTCCTGTGCGCCATCACCAGATGCGGAAGTTTCTTGTACCGCCGCGTCCACTCCTCCGCAAGTGGCCCGCTGTTCGGGTGTGCGTTGTTGACCACGTAGCTCTTTGCCGTGTGCTGGCCATTCTGCTTAAAGTAGGGCGCACTGCTCGTCGGCGTGTACCCGAGCAAGAAGAGGTGTGTCGGCCAGTTGTGGTAGCCGACGCCGTCCTCGCCGGCTGGATTGTTGTCGATCTCCGCGCGAGCCGCCTGCACCCCCGCGGGGAAGTCGATGCCGTCCTTACCGCCGATCTTGACGGTGTCGGGTGGCGTCGTGCGCGTCTTCGCCATCACCTCCTCTCTGCTCCAAAAGCGAGGCTCGTGGAACGGCAGCGGGGCGTACCGGTGGTCCTGCTCTCCCTTCGTGTCGGCGCGCCAGTACTGATGCTGCCAATGCGTAGTGTAGTCGACAGCGAGCCAGTAGGTGGCGTACATGTACTTGTACTCGTAGAAGGGGCGCGAGCAGCGTGTGCACCCACTGCAGTACGTCTCACCGTCCTTAAACACCGAGTTCATCGGCTGGTACGGCAAGTACTCGTAATGCCACGGTGTCTGCAGCCACTCGAGTACGGTCATGTCGGAGCGCACGTCGTCGACCGAGGCCGTCTCGTACGCGAGCCAGTCCTTCGTGGTCTTGGGTTGGTTCGCAGCGCCGCGCCACAGCGTCTTCTCGGCGGTGACGAATGGGTTTTTCTTGAGGGCCTTCAGCTTTGTCGAGAACACGGGTTTCAAGATTCGGAAGCCTTTGTCGTAATTGACGTCGGGGCATTGCACGGCGGCGCGCGCGTTCGGCACGTAGATGCCGTTCATCATGCCCTTTCGTTTCGTCGCCACGTCGATGCGGTTGGCGGTCCCGAGCTCGCCCGACTCGTCGTAGTAGATGGACAGGATGCGGCGCATGTTCTTGGCGAAGAGCTCGCGCAGTGCGGCGGGCAGTGAAGTGTTGGTGTACGAGTCCAGGGGCATGTCCAAGATGCGCCGCCCGTCCTTGCGACCGCTGAAGTGGCCCTCGCGCAGCTCCTCGCCGTAGTCGTTGTACACAAACTCGAGCTTCGCCGGCACGTTCGAGCGCAGCAGCAGGTTGCTGACCGAGCCGTACCTCTTCTCGTACGCTTCGACCTCCGTGGCGTTCATCGTGTTCGAGACGTCGAAGCCGTGTTCGGGCTTTCGGTAGACGTCCTGCGGCGCCCACGGTGAGAACGCGAGCGAGTAGAAGTGCTCGTTGCCATCTGTATCGTTGTTGCGACGGGGCGCCCCCGGCTCCAGCATCGGTTCGTCGGCTTTGGCCACTTTGTTCAAGAGCTTCTGCCGCACTTTGCTGTCGACCGCCGCGAGATCGGCCTCGATGTCGCCGTCCACCATGTCGTCCGAGGCCGCGATACTGGCGGGTCGCGAGTCGCCGTTGTGCATGTCGATCGCCGTCAGTTGCTGGCGCTGGTTCTCGGCGTTCACCGCGTCTGCGCCGCTCTCGCCCACGTCGTCGTCGTCGCCGTCGACAGGTAGGTACGGCCCCTCTGTAATCTCACTCACCTCCACCTGCTTCGCCTCCTTCGCCGCGATCGGCAGGGTCGCCGTGGGTTTCTTCGCCGTGTTCGCTTGCGTGCCGACGACGGCGAACCCGCCTTGCGACTGGTCGGCAGGAGGGGCTGGCTCTTGGTCGCCCGTCAGCGCCCCGTACAAGGCCTGGATGTACTTGACGCTGCGCTCCTCCTTGCCGTACGCGGCGTCGTGTGGTTCGGTGAAGTACTTCGGGTCCAGCTTGAGTGCGTAGCGCTGTCTGTTCGCGAGAGTGACGAGCGGCGCGCGTTCGAGCACGACACAGAGCGGTGCCATCTTCGGCGTGAACGTCATGTAGTTGAAGTCGTACGCGATAGAGTTGTCCTTCCAATCTGGCCAAGGCTGATACAGCGACTTCTGCCTTTTGCCCGCACCGACGTCCTTTGGTCCGCTCACAGTCTGTGCGTCCGTGTAGTGCGGGTACAACCACAGAGCTGCCGGAAAGCTCCACCCAAAGTTGAGTTCGCCCTTGTTCACGCCGGTCTCAGTCTCGAACTTGGCAGCGCGCTTGCTCGTGCGGCGATCGTACATGCGGCCCTCCCAATCGCTGTCTTTCAACGCATCGACCCAAGTATCCGCCCACAACGCAACATTGACTTGTGGCTTTGAACCTCTAGCATAAATCGTTCGCCTGCGTGATGTGTCAAATGTTACGTCTGCATAAGGGTGGCTTCTGTCCGTTTGCTCCTCCTTCCCAGAAAACCCTGCCCAAGCGGTCAGCAGCGTGACAAGACCTGTTTCCTTTTCTGCATTTGTCGCAGGGTGCGCAAGCCAGTCCCAACACAAACCAGCAGTCCGAGACGGTAGCTCGACTTGCGGAAACTCAAAGCCCGACAATTCGTCTCCTAACCATTTGCCGTCCTTGGCCACTTCTTTGACAAGAATGGTAGCAGGCTCTCCTTTACTGTTAAATTCAAGCTCGTACGCGGGGTTTGGCATACGCATGCGCACGTCAAACTTCTTGCCATGTGTCGTCACTTCATGGTACCAGTTCCACTCCTTCTTGCGACAATCAGGGTAGTAGTATAAGCCGTAGAAGGCGGCCATGCGATTACCCAGGACCAAGCATCCAGTGTCCTGTGTAATTTCTTTCTTGATGTCCGACGAGCCTGTTGACTTTGGACCTGTAAACTGCCGTGAATTTGACTGCGCGTTGCAATTGTTGAGAAATCTCGTGCGCATCGTGCGCGACATGCCTGCGCTCTCCCACCACGCAAGGTAACTAACCCCGACCTGGCCGATGGATTGCAACTCCCATAAGGGTCGACTCTTGCGTTCACGGTAGTTTCCATCGTATGGCTCGTCAAAAAAGCGCGGGTCAGACGTGTTCGACAGCTGTGTACTGCCGCCATTCAACGACGTGAGTCCCTGCGTTTTCGGGGCGTACACCTTCTCTTTGCTGCCAGGCTTTACATGTGCAGACGTTTTGGTGTTCACGTCGTAGTGCGTGGTCTGACGTATGTGTAACTTACCGCCACTGCCCTCGGTCAACACATGGAACATCATGGCTTGAAACAGGGGGCCGCCGTCTTCTTTCGTCGGGTCGTAACACGTGGCGGCTATCCACACTTCAAAGGAAGGGATCTCTTTTAGGGTCCAATTTTGCTTTAACGCATCTAACCCTTGCTCCATACTCTTACCGGGTTTACCTTGCCCCATTGGCAGGTAGCTCACTTTCGACATGATTACTCTGATTACGGAAAAATTACCCCTCTAATGCCATGCCCTTATGAATGTACTGCTTCATCACCGTGGCCCAATCGGACGACGGCAGCAGCTTGACCTGAATGTACGGCATGCCGTTGCAACGCAGCTTGCTACCGTACAGTGTGCTGATCTGTCCGTAGCCGTTGTACGCGTCCTTGAACATCTTCTGCATGACCGGCATGTTGACTTGGACCTGGCTGTAGTGGTGCAGCGTGAGCCAGATGTGACAGTGCAGGCGCTCGAGGTTCTCGCCCGTCTCGACGGCGGCCTGCCACTCGACCTTGTACACGACATCTTCGAACACGTCGTCGCGGTAGTGCGCACTCTTCGGCCCGAACTTGATGTACGTGCACAGCGCGCTGTCCTGTGACAGTAAGTCGAGCGCGTACTTGCACGCGTCCTTGCCCTCTTGCACGATCTCACCGGCCATGTCGAACCCACACTTGCGATTCGTGTTCAACGTGATGAAGAAGTTGGACTCGTGCTTGCGACGCGCCTCGTTCGGGTCCTTGTCGTCGTAGTAGTCCTTGCTGCCAAGGCGGATGGTCGGCGCGCGCTGGATCACGTGGTTTGGATAGCGCCAGGCACCGGTGCTCTTAATTGACGGCTTGGCCACGTCACCCTTCGCCTTGGTCAAGAGAATGTTCTCCACGGAGATGCGCGTCGGCTCGCGTTTGACCATGACTTTGTCGAAATTACACTTACGTGCGGCGCCCTTCCACAGAAGTCGACTTACTGCAGCTACTCGTGACTGTCTCATCACTGAGAGTCAGAAAAATGCACTGCCATTTAGGGTTCTTCCGGTGTCTCCTGCTCTGCCTGTTCCTGCATCTTAGTGTAACGTGCATAGGCCTCCGCGCTGCAAAACTTGAACGCATGCAATTCTTTGCCATTCTTACCTTCCCACGGACACTTGACACGGTACGCGTAACGGCCGTTGCTCAATACAACCACTGGGGGGTTCTCCACTTCAAACTTTTGCTTGGTCGTCATACAAGTCATAGTTACCTTCTCCATGGCTACTACTTACTCTCAGAAAAGTGCTCAAATTTCGGTTCCAAAAGCAAGCACTTTCATGGCGCCCGACTGGTTGTTGAGTGACGAACGCGCGCTCTACGTCGACGGAATCGGGCACTTGGATCAATACGGCTCGTACATCGATACATTGTGGGAGAAGGGGGTCGTCTACTTCATACGCGACATGCTATTTAAGGAGGTGCAGATGCGGTTGGAGCGCGGCGAGAGTGCGAAGTGCCTCCGTCCACTGATTACAAAACTCAATGCATTAAATTCTGACATACGCAAGTGGGAGCAGAATGGAGGCAGAGTCATCCCAGACCCAGAACACTGAACTCCCGCCCCTCCCAGTCCGCCAACTCGCCTACGAGTACGATAGTCCTACCGGTGTGGACGTCTACATGCCAGGTCCCTCGTGGGCCGACCTTGCCGACGAAGACCCTGAGATGCGTCTCATGGGCCCGCCAATGCACATTCCAAGTCACATCGACCCAGATTGGGTGCTACCGCGCCGCGCCGCCCGTCGCCCGCCCTCTCGTGTGTCCGTGGAGCCGTTCCTGACGACTCAAAACGCCTTCATGTTGCTCAGCGAGGATGAGCCTCCAAGACCGCAGCGGGTGGCGTCGGTGTCTGCGCTGCGACCCGCGCCTTCAACTTCTTCGCAAGAATCCGACCATCGGTCTGGCCCACTTTCTGAGTGCTCGCCATTTCCTGCGGACGAAGCGCAGCCTGTGCCGCCGTCGCCTCGTATTGATTGAGTGCGGCTTGCATCTGTTCTCTCGCTTCGGCGTAACCGCTCATGCTCATGCACTGAATCTCTTGGCGCTTGCGTTTCTTGCAAAACTGTTCGTCGAAATGTGTCTTTGTGAAGGAGATGTAGCGCTCGCGCGGGAAGAACGACTGCTCTCGCGACTGTTGAACCAGCAGCACGTCGCCGTACAGCTGCATCTTAAAGAGGTTCGATGCGTGTGGGTTGTGTGGTAGGTCTTTGACGGCGTAGTACCAAACGGAGAGGTCGCGGTCGGTACCCTTGTTGCCCTTCTTGCGCATCGAGTGAAAGCTGTTTGGTGCGCCGTGGTACGAGAATGGCTTGTGTAAGTAGTGTTCGAACCTGAAACGGCCGGTGCATTCACTCGTAGTGTCGGGGTGTATGAGTACTTCGAACACCTCACCCGCAGGTGAAATTTTGACGCCGGTAATCGGGTGCTTTTGAAAGACACACGCGTTGTGAAAGTCTTGCGCGCTCATGCGGCCCTTGGTGTGCGCCAGCTCCTCGTAGTGCGGCGCCGGTTCGACCACGGTGCCTGTAATACCTTCAATGTGTTCCATGACTTTGTCGAGCTCCTCCTGTGTGATCAGCTCCTTGGCGCGTTGCTGGGTCGCGTGCGCCACAACCGACTCCCAGTTGCAGTACGAGCCCTTCTTAAACAGCTTGCCCGTGCTCGACCAGGAGGGCCAGTAGCAATGCGCCGATTTCATTGGAAAGCCCGTCCAGTCGCACTGGTAGAAGCTCGTGCCGTTCAGTTTGCGCTTGCCCATGGTCGCTTCACTGTCAGTCAGAAAAATGCAGTGGCGCGCGGGCTGCAGTGGAATCGAGCTGAGTGTGCTTTTATGATTCCTAATTAAAAAGCAAGCGCATTTCTTAATTCAAGCACTTCCGCTTGCTTTTCGTGTAGGCGATTCCCATCAAACGTACCATAATGCGGCGGCTGGCTCCCGTCATGCTTCCAGCGCGTCGGATCGACTTCGTTCTGAGCGCTGAGCTGTACCGTGCGAGGCTTGCGTTTCTCGGCCTCTGTGTGCCGCTGCCGGATGTACGCCGTCAGCACTAGTCCGACTGCCAGCCACGTAAGGTTTTCCATGGTTGAGATTGCGTCAGATTTTAGCCAGACCCGCGACAGTCGCCGTTCGGAAAACCGACGGAGCTGCAGTCGAAAGCGCGATTGCGGTCGCCGTGTGTGTTGGAGAAGTTCACCATCGCGTCGCACACGAAGTCGGGTACGTTAAAAAATACATTATTGTAAATGCCAGCTGAAATTGCAGGTAGCTTGCCCCAATTGCGATGCGATGCATAACCACGCGAGGAGTTATGGGTGCAGCGCGGTGTGAACTTGTCAACGCTATCGATCATCTTTGACGTCGGCACGAAATTGACCGGCAACGCGTCACTGTTATGGAGCAGTGGAATCGTGTTCATGACGGCTGCGTGATTCTTCAAGGCGCCACGGTGCACAGAGTAGGTGTGCCTCTCTGAACTGCCCGACAGTAGCCATTGTGCGTTCTTTAACGGGTCGACGGTCACTGTCACGTCCTCGCCGTTCACATAGACGTCGGGGTAGTCACGCGGTGTTGCGCTGGCATGCAAGTGTTCGGTAATGGGACCGCCGTAATACACGTCATCTTGTACGTACCCAAATTTAGTTTGCCCTTGGGATGGAGCCTCGAGATGGGCTTGCACAGGCGTAGAGAAGCGCTCGTAGGCCGCGTAACTCATTATTGTGTAATCTGTAGAAAATGTCTAGAGCCTTATCGTTCCACCAGGGCCCGCGTTGTTCTGGCCAGCAACTTGAGGTCCCTGGTTACGCCATGCGGACGATGACACGCCGCGAATGTGTGTCATTCCTAAAGCTGCTCCAAGCAGGTTCGTCTGTCCAATCAGACCGACTTCGTGGTTCGGGTTGTACAAGAGTGGTACGTGTCTAGGCGTACCGTTATCGTCAACAGTGATAGCTCCACCAGTACCCCGTACGACATTCGAAGTCGTCACCTGCTGAATCGCAGTTGCTGTTTGTTGGGATTCGTAGGCTGCACGCTGTGATGGACTCATTTGCGCGAGCGATGGTTCGTCTGGTGTAATGAGAAATCCATCACTGTCTGGATCGGTTGAGGGGTCTGATGTCAAGGTCGGATCATAATTACTGTCTTCTCCCATAACCCAATCAGCGAGGCTATCTGACGCAGCTCCAAATCCAATTGCACTCGCAAATCCTGCTCCAATGCCTGCTGCAGTAGCTATAGCCGATACACCGGCTCCAACAGCTGTACTTGCAATTTCGCAAGGCCCAGCAGCACCGAAGCCTGCTGTGGCAACACTACATGCTACAAAGGTACCTCCTCCTGCCGCCCAACCTAAAGCTCCTGCGACGACGGCTGTGGCAGCGCTCCCTGCTGCTACACCGCCAACGAAACTCGCTGCAGTGTGCATATGGTCTTTGGTGCGTTCCTTGAGGGAGATTTCTCCTTTCGAGTACGCAACCTCTGTGCTCACTATGTCAACTGCACTCAATGCAATGCCGGCAACTGTAAGCGCACCGCCGACTCCAGCACCGGCTTTACCGCCGTATTTCACAGTTTTTACAAAGTTCGGGTTATTGTCTAAACTTTGTATGACGTTGTTTGTACCAGCTTTTACGGCACTCCAGATTCCTGTCGAACTGGCACCGGCAGCTTCAGCGCTAGCGGCAGCAGCAGCGGTGTCCGCAGCATGGTTCGCGTTAGCAACAGCATTAGCAATTTCTTGCGCGGTTGAAGCTGGTTCTGGTGTTTGCGGCGTAAAACCCATGCCCTCCGTGCTGTATGCGGGTTGCTGTGGCTGACCTGCCCAATCCGTAGCAGCGTTGGGGTTGGGGTTAGGGTTGTTGGTTTCCGCCCACGCAGTATTCCCTGTAGCTTCCGGAATATTGTCAGACCACTTTGGAGTCGTGTCACCATCGCTCGTCCAGGTTCCTGGTCCGCCGACTGAATACGCAGGGCCAGTGTTTGGAAGCCAGTTCGGTGTGCCTCCCGAAAGGTCGTATGCCCTATGCGCCGCATCCTCTGCTACGGCCCAAGATGGATGTTCTGCGTTAGTACTGTAAGCATTGCCAAGGTCTGAGTTCATCCAACTCGGCAATTCGCCCGTGCGCAGAGCAGTTTCGTAGGCATTTTGATACGCTTTGTACCAGCTCGGGTTCATTTCGTTGTTGTATTCGTAGGTACGTGTGTTGGGGTTTGCAATTGAAACATGATCCTCTATGAGATTCTCGTTTAAGCCAGGCCTATTTATTTCAAATTCACCTTCTTCCAGAGCATCCTGCGCGTCCCATTCCGCATCCTCACCTTCTCTAACTCGTACATACGCTTCATTATGAGGGTCGATGCTAACATGATGGTCTATAGCTTCGTTTAGTAACTTGTTCCATTCTTCAGCATTTTTGTTCTGTTTGGCTAACTCTTCGTACATGTCTTTGGCTAGCTTTTCAGCCCACTCTTTGTCTCTGGCTGTTTGGTTTACCGCACGCTGTGTACTTGCAGACACACCGGTGTCGTCAAAAGCCAATGAACCGACAAATTGACGCAATACGTTTTCCCGCGGTATGCCCAGGTAGTCTGCAGTGTCACTTACCTTTGCAAGTATTCTCTCAAACGTCGGTAGCTGCAGCCTTTCTGGGATGTAATCCTCGACTTGTCTAAAGATTTCGTCAGCCTTTGCTGGAACGTCTTCAGCTCCTACAGCCTCACCAAGCTCTTGGTTCCGTACCGCCAATCTGTGAACACTGGCTTTAACTAGCTCTCGCAATCTTACTTGTTTTGTCCATACGAAGTAATCAGCGGATCGTGCGAGCGCGGCCACCTCCCCCTCCGTCAACTCAGGAATCTTTGCACCTTCTGGCAGATACTTGTTGAACTGCTGAATACTGAAGCGCATAAGGCCTAGATCTGTATCGACGTCACGAATCATAGTCAAATCGGTACCTATGGTTTGTTGTAGCTCAGCGTTCCTTGGCAGGTTGTTATGGTAGCCGCCTACGACCTGTTCAAGAGGATTCGTTGGGTTTCGAGCGAACATTGGATCGCGTGCCCTACGCCAAGCTTCGCTGCTAGGTCCTATTGCGTTTTGTACGCGTTCGATCGTGTCGGGAATGACACCGAGAAGAGTTTCGGTAAAACGTAAAGGGTCCGCATCTACAACGCTTTCGTACAATGAGTTGTATGTTTTCTCACCAGCCGTCCACAGCGCCTTGCCTCCGCCGTAAAGGTTGCTGTGAGTATAACGAGCCGCTTCCAACACCTTGTTTGCTGCTTTTAATTTTTCCAGGATTTCGTACCGGTCTTTCCACAGTGAATTGATGTAGTCTTGTGAATTGATGAGGTCTTCATTACGACGTCGTCGCCTACTTTCAAGTAGCGCTTGTTCACGGCGTTTCTTTTTGGCTATGTATTCTGCGCGGTCATCGTCGTGTACAATCACAGTATTACTCGCTTTCTCCGAGGTATTTACTGGTTGATCGACATCCGTGATTGCGGCATGTGTGCTTTTGATTTTTTCGTACTCTGTGCGCACAACCATAATTACGGAAGGGTGAGATTTTTGTGTGTTAAATTCCTGATGTAATCTCACAAACATGAGCCATTACATGATGCACGGTTTTGGTAAAGATTATTCAAAGGCAAGACAAAGCTTTAAGCCTTCGCCACCGCCCACAGCCGCGCCCGCACCGCAAACTAACAACACTACGACAACTAATACTACAAGACGCTACAAAATCAACATAATACCCCCCGTAGATCACCAGGTCGGAATGGGGTTTAATAATTGGAATGCGCCTCAACTGCCAGCACCGCCTAAGCCGCCAGGTATGCCGCCTCAAACGCCTGCAGACATCTTAAATAAACGCAAACGGACAGTGCCTACTAACAATACACAATCAAACGCAACAATACCAAAAGACTGGTTTGACCGTTGGGTTGGTTACAAGAATGTACCTATTCCTTCTGTATTTGGTTTTGTATTTGATTTTGCGTATGATAATTTTAGGGCGTTCGAGGCGCCAGATTTTAGGGCGTTCGAGGCGCCAGATGGGTTCAAACAATTTTTTTACCTCACTGGGAATTCGACTCAGTTTCTCGGAAATGCAACTCAGTTTCTCAGCAATTTGAATGATCCACAAACCAGAGGTCCAGTGCTTGCTAGTTTTGCTGACACGGTAAGTAAACCAATTCGTGAGACTACGGATGAAATACGTCTCCTAGGTCGTAACGCGAGTAGTGCAATTGCAAAAGCAGCAGATGCAGTTGCTGGCGCTGCTGGTCAAGCTGGTGGTGCTGCTTCGGATGCTTCGTCACGAATCGTCAAACTCTTTGACAACGAAGTGACGCGCGTCATTGTGTTGGCTGGTGGTGTGTTCATTGTATACAGTATTGTGACTAAAGGTCCTTCGCAGACGGCGGCGGCGTAGGCGCCTGTCTCGACATCGCTTCCATCGCACGAGCGACTTGCGGATTGCCATTGTTTGCGCTGTGCACTGTGTACATGAGCGTCGCCGTGGCCATAACCAGACGCATTTCCGGCCCGACGTACATGTTCATCGCGTATTTAATAAAGAGCTCGTCCAAAATCGGTGTGAATTGGTCTTGATTGTCCTGTGCCACCTTCGAGAGGCCGGTCAGATTGAGGCCGAGTGGGTTGTAGTACTTCGTCGCTTCCTCGACACCGGTCAGGGCCAGCATGAACATCTGCGTACCCATGTGTCCTTCCTTCTGACCCAACTGCTGCTCGAGGTAGTGCAGCTCGTCAAGCAATTCATCAGAGGTCGACTTCGCGGACACCTTGTTGCGCGATTTCAGATGTGTAAAGCGCTCGCGGTACGCCTGTATCTTGTCTAGCACGCGACTTTTGTCTACGACTGGTTCGGGCGGCGGGGGCGGCGGGGGTGGCGCAGTAGGTGCAGCTTGGGTCTGCTGCATGCGCTCTTCTTTCTTGGCGGCGGTCTCGGCTCGCAAGACTGTCGCGTAACTGTCTTTCTTAGTTCCCTTTTTACGCGACTCAATTACCGGCTCCAACACTTCTGGGTCTAACCCGCCGAGACGCAACGGATCCTCACTCATGATTACCTACTGTCTTAGAAAAGAGCTCTAAGTACCGCCAAAACTTATCATGCAAATCCACACGCGCTTCTACCTCCTTTATGATCTTAAGTACGATCAATGGTATGTTCTCCTTGTCTTGAAGCAAAGGTGTGAAGGCGCGCTGTGTGAGTGCTTCCGCGTAATTGTCGTGCAAGTGTTGCGCCATGGCGACAATTTGTACCTCTTGCAGGTGGCTTACCGCCGCACCAGATACGCCTTCGTTTTCGAGCCAAGTAGCCATGTTCTTCAGCTTTTCACGCAAGAACGCCCCGACTGTACTCATGTGAATAGAAAGGCAATTGCACCTACTGTCAGTGGCGTCAGAAGAAAGTGACCATTGCCATCGCCTGCAGGACGCATCGTTCCGTCTTCACGGAACGCGCCTTTTGGTAATTTAAAAGCGTACGCAACGGCTGCTGTAGCTAAAAAAGCGGTCAGACCCCGTTTTGACGGCGTACCCAGGCCTGCGTCGACCAACACCCCTCTCCAACCCTCAATGACTAGTTGCTCCTGGACTGGCATCTTACGCATACTTCAGATTAAGTTAATAACCGAACCAACCCTTGGGAGCCGTGCCCTTCACGCCGCCGCTGCCGTCGTAATCGCGAGCGCTCTGGCGGTCGGGGTCGAGATTCATGACCGAGCGCGCCATCGAGTTCAGGTCACGACCACTGCCCAGCGGCTGACCGGCGTCCGACTGCGTCCAGTCCGTGCGGTTCGCCGGCCGCTGACCCGACTGCGCCGACGCAAACGGCAGCTGCACACCCGGCTCGTGCTTCTGCCAGAACTGGTACGGTGCAAGCCAGCTCGATTGGTACGCGGAATCCTTGGCGACGCGTTTCGACAGCGAGGGGCCGTCGATCTTGCCCTGGTCCATGAGGTACAGGAAGTGCAAGTCGTCGAACGTGTTTACACCCCAGTTGTCGATCATCTGCTTGCGGATTGCGTAGTCGTAGTCGTCATGGACCTGCGCCACACGCCGATGCACGAATTCGGGGTAGACTTCCATGAGCCACTTCAGGTTACCCGGCTTGCGCACGTCGATGAGCGTATTGATGTAACGATCGAAGTCGGCGAGCTCGGCCTGCTTCTTCATCGCCTGCAGGTAATCGACCTCCTCGTCGCGAATCGGGTCCGGACGCGGCACCGCGGAAGAGCCCTCGGTCGCTGCTGCGTTGCGGATGGCCGCGCGCGCGACCATGCGATCCTTCATCTCGTTCGGGACCGCGTACTTCGCAGGCGCCATGCCAGAGTAATTGTACCACTCCGGTGCGCCGGCCGGACGCGACATGTCTTCGCCGCCCACTGGTGGGGTCATCTTCTGACGCGCGCTCATCTCGCGATCCGCCAGCTCGTTCGCCATCGCGCCGCCGAAGCCAGCCTGACCCGAATGCGCATTGTACAGTTCCATCGCACCAGTACCTTGAGTTTCAGCCATTCCAGCACCTGCAGGAGCCATGCTTCTCTGGAGAGGAGTCAGAAACTCTTAACCATGTGACACGCACAGCTTGAACCAAAGATGGATTCTGCCCATGTCAGCGGCCTCGTTGAAACGGTTGCGCACGTGAATCGTCAGTGAACGCGTGTCGGTCTTCGGTTGCTCAAAGATGTGTGTGACCAAGCCTTGAATTTCCTGCTCATGCACCTCCAAACTTCCGTGTGCTGTGCCATGCTGCTCGAAACCGGCATGTAAGACAGCGAATGCACCGTTTGCGACACTGTGATTGCTGATGACGTCACCGGGTACTTCATCAATGTGCAAGGCTATCCAGTCATCCTTCGCCACTTCGTGCGAGGTGTGATACCCGACGTTGTTCTTGTTGGCAAACGTCGCGGCGTACAGTTTAATCCAGTGAATGGCCTTGATGCCGCGATCCAGTTTGACTTGCAACGAACGCTTGTGCGGATTGACTCGTTTGAACAGCGGATACTGCCACTGCTTGTAGTAAATTTCGCTGTCTACTTTTGCAGCGGGATCGGATCCATAGGCATAGACAACAGTTACATCATTATCTGGCCAGTTTTCGTTACCGTTGTGCGCCCAACTGTGATTGATGAACGTCACATGCCGTTTCGGCAATGTTTTTGTGGCGAGGGTGTTGCCGGTGAAGCCTCGGAGCTTCTTGTCTAGAGCAGGTGTGGTCGCGTCTAACTTCATGTTAATCCGGTACGCGTAATAAGTTTGAGTGAGTTGCACATACTTTACTTTTCCTGAGGTATTTGTGGACCCTGCACCCGGTCCATCAGCATCGTCCCATTCACCATCGGCATCAGTCGACTGCTTTTCGAGTACATCATTGCTGTCTGTGCCATCACTCGCCTCTTTAGGCTTGAACCAGCTAATGTCTGCGTCAGTGGAACCATTCGCAACTTTATTCACCTTGATCTTCTCCAACACGGTTAGGTATTCAGAGTAGCCGTTCGAGCCAACATTGCCAATGCGTATAGTGTCGCCTACTTCAAGCTCCCACACGTTCCAGCCCGGCGCCGCAGTCATGATCCAATCCGTCTCCCAATTGCACACCAGTGCGGTAATGTCGCTGTTTGTCGGATGGTACGTCAATGCACCGTCAGTCTCAGCAAGCTCTACACTCCACACGGGACCTTGCCATACATCGTCTTTGTTGTGTGCTACAAATGGCGTCGTAGCTACAGGTTCGTCAGTATGTGTCGCAAAGACGTCAATCACTTTTTTTATGCAATCGGCCATGCTTAGCTGCAGGTTGGAACATCTTTCCAAATTAGACACATGCATGGGGAACTCTTGCCGCAAAGTGGCAGTCGACATTATACCTGATGAAGAGGTCATGTTGAAGGCAGTAGCAGCTATTAAAGCATTAGAAGAACTACTGCAGGCCGGGCAACCACTGACAACGAAACAGCGTAAACAGTTACAAAAAGTGATAAAGACACAGTGAAGACTTTTTCCGAGCAGTTCAGAAAGCGAGCTGTATGCGATGTTCGACACGCAAGATGCTGTCGCTGCTGCTTTTGCTGATCTGGAGCATCTCCTTGAAGAGCGTCAACCTGCACACGCAAGATACGTGTGTGCTGTGTGTGGTGGCACTCATTTTGATCGCGGAAGCAATCCCGGTCATTCAGAGTGCTACTACGATGTGTGCACCAGTTGCGGTACTATTATGGCAAGCACGTTTGGCGTCTGCGACGATCAGCGCTACCCTCCACGGCGCTCTACGTCTAATTACAAACGTATTCATCATTGGCACGAGCGCATTTCGCAATTACTGCTGCAGGAGAGTGCGATTCCTCACGACGACTTTCTGCAAATTGCAGAACGCTTACTTGACGGCTCGCACACCGTTATCAACAAAGATGTCATCCGAAGCGTACTCCGATCTCTGAACATGCAACTGTACATCGAGAAGTGGCTGCAGATCATTCAGCGCGTGACGGGCATTGAGCCACCGAAACCAGGAAATCAGTTGTTAATGATGTTAGACCACTCTTTCACCGAACTACAACAGCCCTTCACACACTTCAAGGCACAGGGCCGCAAGAACTTCCTCAACTACAACTACGTCTTCTGTCGCCTGTTCCAAAAGCTCGGGTGCGCGCAGTTCTGCATGTTCTTTCCGCTGATCAAGTCGCGCCAAAAGCTGCGGGCGCTTGATGAGATGTGGGAAAGCATGGTCAGCAGCTTGCAATGGCCCGTTAAGCCGCTGCAGCAGATTGCGCCATTTGCTGTGAAACTCGAGCAACCTGCTGCTTTATTGGCAGCGATAAGGCACCGAGGCGCGCCTGTAGCTCCGGTTGAGACGAATACAGCGAGTACGAAAACGGGATTCCGAAAGTCGGATCAACGCCTTCTCCACGAACTAAACCGGAAAAGGTTGCCAAAGCGGCGCCGTTCAGACCAACCTGAACTAGAGCTTCAAAAACTTGGTTCGTCAGTGAAGCGCCCTCGGTCCGTTTTGGCAGCACGGCTTCGATTGTAGAACCGATAAGGAGGCCTGCAGTCACTTGTGTGATCGACACCTGGATTGCGCGAGAGGTCATTTGCTGATCGGTCAGAAAAGGACGGGATGTGACCGCACACTAGTTGTAGCAGGGTAGCCCCCCGACTTGATCGACATGTCCGAGAACTCGTGAATCATTTGATCCCATGGCTTCGGCATGATGTCCTTCGCACTCAGGAACTGTGACGCGCTTGTGGGCCCCTCGCGTGGCGGAACTTTCGAATCTGCGTTCATTGCCGACTGCCAGTACTCTTTGCTGCCCATGCGAAACGGTTTGATCTCCTGTGCCTTCCACCAGCGCAGCATTTCCATCGGGTCTACATGGTTTTCGGGGCAGGTGTTGACTACTAGTACTTCGTTGTCCTCTGTGTACGCGTCAACGATGCGATTGAAAGCGTCCTTTGTAAGGAAGTCACCAAAGTCCTCCCAGAGAGCTTCGCGCTGCCGACCTTGAATCGTTTTGAACACCAAACAAAAGTCGGTGTTGCCGCGTAGGGTCGGGGTAATGGCTTTGGCGTACTGTGTCGTAATCATAACAAAGAGACGGTAGTGACGGCCGGCCACGAACAGTTCCATGAGATTTTCGTCGTACTTCAAGCGTTGATCCGAAATCACATCGTCTAGTAAGACGAAGAAGGGGGCTGCCTTGTCCTTCTGTTCATCTGTCATGTTCTTGTCGTTGAGTATCTCCTTCTGTCGCTTGAACACGGCATCTAAGATCTCAGGTTCATACTTGGCGTAAATGTACTTTTTAGGAACATAATCACGCCAAAACTTATTCAACTCATCAGTCTGTGAAATGACAATACCTGCTGGTATCTTGTCTTTCATTAAGTACATAAGATTGCGCAGGGCCCACGACTTTCCCGTCCGACGCTTTCCACAACACACCACAGTTGCATCTATCTTCAGTCCGCACTCTTTCTCGGGGTCTGCCATAGGGTCCCAGTATGGCAGGTCCGGCAGATTGATTTCAGCGTACTTATCTGCCGACAACACAGGCATGGTCGCATTGCGCCCGTATTTTACTTCTTGTGAATTAGGGGGCGAATTGTTCGTTTGCATTGTAAGTTGAAGTAAGTTCAGAAACTTGGTCTACATAGGGCTTCGCAAAGGCCCAGTCTGCATTTTGGAACGCAGCTACTTCAGTCTTCTGCTCGAGGTTGGCGCGCTGGCACACTACTGACACGTCGGCGAAGCTCCAATGAATCCCAAACTTGTCTCCTCCGACGCCGGTGTACACTTGATTAGCGTAGATCGTCGCGGCTACGATGTCGCCCGGTGCCACCTGACCATGCGGAATGGTTTGCCCTTTGTGATCACAGACTGTGATCTGACGTGCATACTTACCGCCCATACCGTCCCACGCAAACTTGGAGGTGCTTAAATTCATCACATGCCCATTCAGCACCCCCGTCTGCTTGTCGTACTTCGTGCGTATGGTCCGAATCTGCAGCATCTTCACTTCATCGCGGTTGAGGTTCTTGCGGCCAAGGATCTTCAGCTGATGCTCGGTCACAAAGTCCAGCAACTTGTCGTCAATTTGCTCCAGTTTCTCCATGAACTGCTTGAACTCCGCGTTAGGCTGGTCGTTAATGTGTGTGTCGTTCAGATCCAGTGTGAACTTAGCTTTTGTTACATCCGTAGGACCGAACATAGTGCCGAAATTGCCGTCCCCCGACACGCGCGGCCACAGCGTCACAGCCGGGGCGCTCACCATCGATACCGCCGCACCGGCTGGCTGGTACACCATGCTCACCGTCGTTTTACCATTGCGGTCGGTACCAAGCGTGAAGGCAATCTCGTTCGGGTTCAACTCTTGATGCTTGTAGAAGTGCTTCATCTCTCTACCTGTAGTATCGGTTAGAAATTCCAGTGCGTCGTGTGTCATTGTCTACCACTGTCTGAAACTCATTGTCAGAAGGCATGTACCCGGTGAGTGTGTCAGGGCCATAAGGCAATTTGACAGGACCTTGTTCAGTCATTAGCTCCTGAAGTGGCCGCATTTCATGCCTTGCAAGCACGTTCGGCACGTCAGCAGAGCGACACGTGTCTTGCGTCGGGATCCCACCCTTGCCCCATGTGGGTTTTAACACGTCGTTGCGACGCGGCGCACGCTCCTGAAACCCGCTAAAGATGGGTTCACAGCCTGGGTTCGGGCGGTCGTCAACGGTGTACACACCTAGGTCAGGCGGCACCATGTACGGGCGCAATGTCCTGCCGAACTCCTTCGCTACAACGTTGCAACTTTGAAACGTCTGTTGCGCCATATTCACAAGGACGCTTAGAAGAAGACTCCTCGTCGCTCGAGTACGCAAACGGATCGCTTGGCGGGCCCTCCCATCTGCCTTCCTGAGGCCCAGGTTCCATGTACTCCCAAAACTCGTAGCGGGTGTGTGCGTCGGACTGCTCGATGCGTTGTAACACTTCGGTCTTCTCTGCTGTCGTCACACGAGGCAACGTGTCACACCCGCGCTTCATGCACGCGTAAAAGAGTGTGTACCGGTCCAGTAAGTATGCAAAGAGCTCGGGATCGCGGTACACTCTGTACACCTTCATCTCGGTGGGGGTCCAGCTGATGTAATCGCACCACTGTCGATCCAGTATTTCCAGCAGACCGTTGATTTGGCAATAATACACAGGCGGAATCTTAGCGTGGCACACTTTGTTCACGAATGGACACTTGACTTCAATCATGCCTTCCGTTCCAATCAAGCCGTCCGGGGAGCCGCCGAGCCAAGGGTGGTCGGGGTGCTCAAAGAAGCCTTTACTCGTAACTACATTGCCCGTGCGCACCATGTAATCTTTGATCGCATTCTTTTCATTCTTAGTGCCCCAAGTGCACGCCTCAATGTTGCCCTTCCACTTTTCTTGACCAAGCTCAAGTCGTAATGCTTTGGCCCGACTCGTGTAGGGACAGATGCCAGCAGCTGCGCCAAATTTGGAGGCGGTCAGCTTGCCTTTTCGTGCGCTAAACCAAGCTGGCGTGCCTTGCTGTGTATTCATTACCCTATTTGCAGTGTGAGAAAAATCTCATGAGAAAGCATCATGACGTGGGATTGGAATGCGCGAGGTGCACTGCCAGCTGACGCCACATCGACGGGTACGGCCGCGGGTGGCAGCATCGGTACCAAACAAGAGGCGGGCAAAACACAGTCGTGGCCACGCTACGAGGCTGAGTACCTGAAGCGCGCGATTCAGTCGGAACGCTACAAATACGACACGGAAGGTCTGAGCGATGCGGAGAAGAGTGTGTACCTGGACAAGATCGTGGCCAACTACAAGGAGGAGGCCGATGAGTGCCTGAAGGCTGAATTCGAGCAGTGGTTGCAGGGGCAGCATGAGGCAAACGACACCAGCAAGGAACAGGTGTACGAAAATGCAGACGGGAAACCGGTGCGTCGGTGGCTCTTTCGTTCGGCGGAAAGCACCGACGCGGAAGGACACAGTAAGGTCGGGCAGGCGCGGGCGGGATGGAAGCACACTCCCTGGGGTCGCGCGTCGTTGCTGCATCTGCCGGGTGTGCGCGAATACCTGCGTAAGCAAAAGGAAGAGTCGCATGACAAGGACATGCAGATGCAACTCTTAGCGGAGTTCGGGCCGCAGAACCTGGAGCAGGCGTTTCAGTATTTTAAGCACTGGGTCAAGGGGCGACCGCTGTCCGACGCAGTTGCGATTCCGGCTCGCTATCCGACCGACGAGGTGGTGTCACGATCGGAGTTTGGCATGCAGGCTCCGCAGCGCATGTACGCGTACGACTCGACCCCGAACGATCGCCAGCCGGGTGTGTTCGCAACCGACCACAATGCTGCGACCGCCGCGGTTGCGATGCCCGGCGAGCCTCCCAAGCGCATCACGACCATCAGCGAGGATCAAGAGCTCGAAGACACGCGCGTTTTCAAACAGCGCTTGCAGGACTTTCTGTCAGCGCAACAGCGCGATCTGCCTGCAGCGGAGGTGCGCGCACGCGAGGACAGAGCCGAGGCGCAAGAACAAGCGATCAGTCAGGAAGTTGTAAATGACGCCAGAGACGAGGCCAGAACACAGGAGCTGCGCCAAGCGGAATTGACTGCACCCGTACTTCCGCTTTTGCCTGCACTCAAGTAGTTTTCTGAAGTATAACAAATGCAGCGCCCGGATCCGTTCTTCCAAACACATAAGCCACACAAAAATGGATACCTTGAATCCCTGCATCGCACGTACGGTGAGCCAAAATCAGCGCTGCCGACTCGTGGGGATGCCCTGTACCAACGAGCACTTGAATTTCGCCAAAACGAGAAAGCAAAGTATTCGCAAATCGAAGCAGACGCGCGTACGGCACGAGAAGAAGCTGACACACTGAGGGCCCGCTACAATGCGCTGCAAACCGAAACACAAGAAATTAAGCGGCTTTTCGAACAACTTTCCAAGCTACAAACAAATGACGTACATCCCAGTGCCGATTCCGGTGCCGAACCGCATGCCAGTCGTTCCGGGGCGGGCGAACCTGCTGTCGCGAGCGCAGGAGTCGATCACGATGCCGATGGTAGCGCTGGTGCTGGCAGCCGCAGCAGTGATGTACGGATACCCAACACCGACAAAAACAGTGATGAAGGAGTCGGCGGGGTCGTGCCAGACGAAGTATTGCCAGGCGGCGGAGATGTTCGTAGACAGGCCGCTGAACACACTACTGAAGGATCAAAGTCTGGGAGTCGGTCTGCAGAGGCCAAAGAATCTGCCGGGTCCGAGCGCAGTTTACAGCAAGATTAAGACTGACCTGCAGCGTGAACAACTGCTGTCTCCTGGTGTTAAATTGGTTGCGCACACGGTTGCATAAATTCTGGAGTGTAGTTAGACATGCCACAGCTGCAGATTAACCAGGGTCCTCAGGATGCGCTCCTTTACGACAACAGCCGCTCATACTTTACTAACGTCGGCTACGTGCGAACCAGTAACTTCCAGGTCGAGTATCGCAAGGTCGATCCGCAGAACACTCCTACGTGGGGCTCGACGATGCAGTTCATCATTCCAAAGGCCGCCGACCTTCTCGGTCCAGTCGATCTGCGTGTCGAAATTCCACATCTTGCAAATAAATCGTTTACAGCCGTAGCATCAAACGCAGGCAGTGATGTTACCACTCGTATGTTCACGCAGTGGGTAGACGAGCTTGGGTTTGCGATGATTGAGAAGATCACGTTCTCGGTGGGGTCGAACGACATCGAGACCATTACCGGCGAGGAGCTGCAGATTCGAAACGAGCTCATGACCTCGGACGAGATGCGCTTGGGGCACGGTACAGTCTTAAAGACGGGTCGAGCTGCGTTCGTGACGAAGGTTACCGATGCTTCCGATACTGTAACATACAATCGCGAGTTGCCAGGTATTGCCATTAGTGGTACTGCAGGAGACGCTGGGGTTGGCCCAGACACCAAGGGGAAATACCTAGGTGTGAACAAAGACTGCACGCGTCTAGTTGAGGCCTTGGTAAACGCCACTCCTTACCTGTCTGACGATCGGCACCTCATCATTCCACTCGGCCTTTTCTTCACGAAGCACGTGTCGCAGTACTTCCCGCTCGCGGCCGTCGCTGGGTGCAACGACATTCGAATTGCAATCAAGCTGCGCCAGGTTACGGAACTTGTGCAGATGGGCGGTAAAATTAAAGTGGGTCTAACCGCCCAAGGTGCAGGCACCTGGCCAGTCATTAAGAACCCGACCTGCCACCTCATGTGTCATTACGTGCATGTGACGGGGCCGGAGGCGCAGACGCTCATGAACAAGGAGCACGTGCGTCTGATGAAGCTATTCCAGCATCAGCACGAAACGTTCACGACGATTGCGGGAAGCAAGTTTGAGTTGAATTTGTCGTTCTTGCATCCGGTCAGTACCTTGATCATTACTCTTCGCAACGAAAGAGATTTGAACAGCAGCCAGACGGTCTTTACTCAGGCGGCTGCACAGGATACTTCTGTGGATCCTAATGTACCAGCTAAAGCAGGTTACGCTGATCTCGACACGTCATCGAAGGGCTTCTTCTTCTACCACGGCGACGGCACGGAACCGAACTACGACCGTATGCTCCAAGATGATTCGAAGGGTTCAGCGCTCACGGTCACGAACTTGCAGCTCACACTCAACGGGCAGGAGCGCCACCCCGGTTTGGACAAGGGTATCGACACGGCGTACCTGCGCGAGCGCCTGATTCCGATGCTGCACTCGAACAGCAGCCAGAAGGAGAGGGCGATGATGGGGCTTACGGGTCCAGCATTTAGTCATGCGTACGGTCTCGAAGGTTCGAAGAACATTTTCGTGTACCCCTTCTCGCTCAACCCCGAGGGCTCGAACCCGTCCGGCGCGGTCAACTTTTCAAAGGTCTCGCACGCCAAGCTGTCGATTCACCTTAAGGAGAGCAGCATGCCATCGGAACTTACTGCCAAGGGTGTCCGCGTCGACGTGTACGCGCTCTACTACAATTGGCTGCAGATCAAGGATGGCCGTGCGCTGCTCAGTTTTGCTTAATCTAATTCGCTTAATTGTCAATGAGCGTCACATGTCCGATCGAGTGCATGACCACGGCAAAGGAGGTCGCCTGTCCCGATCCGGACTTTTTAGAGCGAAACGGTGCGTGGCTGTTGACAGTGATTGGTATGGGAGTAGGCACGTTAGGTACGGTCTTAACGTATTTCCTAAAGTCGCGGTGTAGTAGGATCAAGTGCTGGGGTGTGGAGTGCGTACGTGACGTGGTGAAACTGAGTGCAGCGCAAGTGGAGGTAGTGCCAAATAAGACAAGTTCCAACGTGTAAAGAGGCATGTCTTTAGTTGTGGCCATCGACGTCGGGATAAAAAATTTGGCGATCTGTGCCTTCGATTTCATAACAAATAAGGTCGTACACTGGGATAACGTGACGATAGTTCCAAACGGACGATACATACCTGCGCAAAATGTGCAGTACGTTCGCGACTTCGTGCAGCGTCACGACACCCTCTTCTCGCAAGCGACTGCCGTTGTGGTGGAGCGCCAGATGCGGTGTAACATGCGTATCATCGAGGCTCTGCTACAATGCATGTTCTACGACCGGTGCTACGTCATCAACGCGCGGTGTGTCAAGATGCATTACAACTTAAGCACACGAAACTATCGCTCGAACAAAGCCAAAGCGGTGGAGTGGGCGAGCAAATTCATTGCATCAAATCCAGATACGTTCGCTGACAATGTAACTCATTTGTTCACAAAGGGTGGCAAGCAGGACGACTTAGCCGATGCACTGCTACTGGTGATGTACTACCTCGACACTTATTCTAATCAGTTGAAC
>CEOC01031007.1_pt1 | contig 22522 bp, 22 predicted proteins | sample 356191 | NCBI WGS metagenome assembly CEOC01 (sample SAMEA2619952, study PRJEB7988) | marine metagenome | biome: marine biome (ENVO:00000447); feature: deep chlorophyll maximum layer (ENVO:xxxxxxxx); material: "saline water (ENVO:00002010), including plankton (ENVO:xxxxxxxx)" | depth 17 m
GGGATTACTTGATAAATGGATAAACAAGAATTTACCAGCCTTATTATGAGCATTTATTTCTGAAGCATTATTTACAATAATTGACGAATTATTAAATTTCTCTGAAGAGAAAATAATCTCACTTTTACTATCAAAAACTTTATACATTTGTATGATGACCGACGCTATTAATAACGCTGCAAAAGTAGCTGAATTTCTCTTAAAAATCAATGCAGTAAAATTACAGCCGGCTAATCCTTTCATATGGGCTTCAGGATGGAAATCACCAATTTACTGTGATAATAGAAAAATTTTAGGGCATCCTGAAATTAGAACCTACATTAAAAATGAATTTGTTTCACTCATCAACAAATCTTATTCACCTACTTGTATTGCCGCTGTTGCCACTGGAGGAATTGGAATCGGAGCTTTAGTCGCTGATGAGTTAAACCTACCTTTTTGTTATGTCCGTTCTGCATCAAAATCTCATGGAATGAAAAATAATATTGAAGGAGATTTAATTAAAGAAGATAAGGTTTATGTAATAGAAGACTTAATATCTTCTGGTAAAAGCAGTCTTAAGGCAGTTCAAGATTTACGTGAATTTGGAGTGGAAGTTTTAGCATTAGGAGCTATTTTCTCTTATGGATTTCAAAAGTCAATTGATAATTTTAAAAAAGAATCTTGCTCTTTCAGTACGCTATCGAATTACTCCACTTTAATAGACGCTGCACTTAAAAATAATTATATCTCTAAATCAGATTTAGACACGTTAAATCATTGGAGAAAAGATCCTGCAAATTGGAAAAGCAATGCTTAAAATTAAAAGTGATTCAATAATTGTAAAGTCTAGTGCTAAAAAATGTGTTGAGTATTTGTGTGATTTAAATAATTATCAATTTCTATTACCTAAAGACAAAATTAATAACTGGCAATCAAGTAAAGATTTTTGCATTTTCAGTATTCAGAAAGCTTATACTTTAGATATAGTTAAAGAATCATCTAATAATGATCAAATTTTATTAAAAAGTGGAGTCAAATCTCAATTCAAGTTTTGTATTAAAATTAAAATTCAGGAGAAGTCTCCAAATAGTTGTACTACTCAAATAATTTGTGAAGCCAATGTCAATCCTTTACTTAAAGTTATGGTTGGAAAACCGCTTAATGAGTTGTTTAATCATATGGCTAATAATATTGAAAAAGCTATATCAGTTGACTGATTTGTTGAAAATCAAATGATTTAGATGTTCCATTTTCTAAATCTAACTCAATTAAGCCATGCTTATTAACAGAGTTTAATTTAGCTTTAAAAACAACATCTTTTTCTTTATACGAAGACCATTTATTATAATTAAATAGATGTTTATGGTATTGAGCATCTATGCTATTAAATTTTTTCTCTTTCAAAATACTCAAATTTAAATTGAAAACATTTAAAAAAATTTCCAATAAAGACGTTAAATCATATTCTCTATGGGTTAAAGCCCTCAAGCTTGATGCTGAAAGATTATTTGTAAAATTAATTTGATTAACGTTTAATCCAATTCCAATGATTGAAGAATGAATTTTACTATTTCTAAACTGATTTTCAATTAAAACTCCAGCTATTTTTTGCTCATTAACTAATATGTCATTGGGCCATTTTATTTCAACATTTTTACCAGTTATATTAAAAATAAAATCTCTTAATGATATTGCAATCGTTTTACTCAAATAAAAAATCGTATTAATTGTAAGGAAAGAAGAATCAAAATAAATACTAAAAAGTAAGTTTTTTCCTTTATCAGAATACCATAAATTATCTCTTTGACCTCTACCTTTGGTTTGGAAGTCTGCCATAATTACAGTTCCAAATGAAATTTTTGTCTTATTTACTAGTTTGGCAACATAATTGTTTGTTGAATCTACAGTTATAAGTTTAATAATTTGATTGCCTAAAATTTGACTCTTCATATTAGTTAAATAAACGATAAACAATTCAACAAATCAAATGATTAACCATAATTAACTACTTTTGCGGAGATTATCTTTTAATTAAGATTATTATTAATTTATATCAAACATGCTACTTAAAGACACTATAGTGGAAGGATTACTTGACGGAAAAGCAAATGACGTAGTTTGTCTTGATATGAGAAATATAGATGGTTCTATTTGTGATTATTTCGTAATTGGCCATGGGGATTCTGCCACTCATATTGAAGGAATCAACAGGGCTGTTTACAAAAAATGCATGAAAGAATTGAAAGAAAAGCCTTGGAAAGAAGAAGGTAAAGGAAATAATGAATGGATCCTTATGGATTATGTTAATGTTATTGCACATATTTTTTATAAAGAAACAAGGTCTATTTATAAAATAGAAGATTTATGGGGAGATGCTCCAAGACAAGAATACGAATCATAATTTATTTTAATGGCGAATAAGAAAAAGATAAAGGGAAAACTACCAAAATTTAATTTTTATTGGATTTACGGAATCGTAGCAGTTATATTGATTTCTATCAACCTCTTCAATCCAGTGAACACAGGTATTTTAAAATCAAACTACTCTGAATTTAAATCTTTTATTGATAATAAACAGGTTAGAAAAGTTGAGGTAATTAACAAGAGAGAAGCAAGAGTATATATTTTTCCTGACCAGTTAGATCAACCACCGCATAAGGATAAAAACATTCCAAAAAAAAGTGTATTTGGCGGACCTAATAATGGCCCACATTATATTTTTAATATTCCCAATAATGAAACTTTCTCAACCTATTTAGAAGAATCTCAAAAACAGTATGCTTACAGTAATAAATCTTTAATGTATGATTATGTTGAAGAGGATAATTTTGGAAAAGATATTCTCGGATGGATTATATTTTTTGGAATTATGATTGCAGTATGGTCATTCATAATGCGAAGAGTTTCTGGAGGTGCTGGAGGTGCTGGAGGTCAAATATTTAATATTGGAAAATCCAAAGCACAAATGTTTGGACAAGGAAAATCAACTAATGTTACTTTTGACAATGTTGCTGGACTAGAAGAGGCTAAGGAAGAAGTAAAGGAAATAGTTGATTTTCTAAAAAACCCTAAAAAATATACTGCATTAGGTGCTAAAATTCCTAAGGGTGCTTTGCTTGTAGGGCCTCCAGGAACAGGTAAAACCTTAATTGCAAAAGCTGTAGCTGGCGAAGCTAAAGTTCCTTTTTTCTCTTTATCAGGTTCTGATTTTGTTGAAATGTTTGTAGGTGTAGGAGCATCTAGGGTAAGAGATTTATTCAAACAAGCAAAGGAAAAAGCTCCATGCATCATTTTCATTGACGAAATTGACGCAATTGGAAGGGCTAGGGGGAAAAATCCTAATATGGGCTCTAACGATGAAAGAGAAAATACCTTGAATCAATTACTCACCGAAATGGATGGATTTGGTACTAATTCAGGTGTAATTATGCTTGCAGCTACCAATAGGGCTGACGTTTTAGATAGAGCATTAATGAGAGCTGGAAGATTTGATAGACAAATTTATGTTGATATGCCAGATTTAAATGAAAGAAAGGAAATTTTTGAAGTTCATTTAAAACCTCTAAAATTGGAAAAAAAACTTGATAAAGATTTTCTTGCTAGACAAACACCTGGTTTCAGTGGTGCGGATATTGCTAACATATGTAATGAAGCTGCCTTAATTGCTGCAAGAAAGAAAAAAGTAAGTGTTCAAAAACAAGATTTTTTAGATGCTGTAGATAGAATAATTGGGGGGCTTGAGAAAAAAAATAAAATCATTACTAAACAAGAAAAGAAAACCATAGCTTATCACGAGGCAGGTCATGCTACAGTTAGCTGGATGCTAGAGCACGCTAATCCCTTAGTGAAAGTCACTATAGTTCCCAGAGGAAGAAGTTTAGGTGCCGCATGGTATCTTCCTGAAGAAAGATCACTTACTACTACTGAACAAATTTTAGATGAGATGTGCGCTGCCCTTGGTGGAAGAGCTGCAGAATCTATTATATTTAATAAAATTTCTACAGGTGCCTTAAGTGACTTAGAAAAAGTTACCAAACAAGCAATGGCCATGGTTACTATTTATGGACTAGATGAAAAAATAGGAAATGTTTCTTATTACGATTCTCAAAATCAAGGCTATGGGTTTACTAAGCCATATTCTGAAGAAACTGCAAAAATAATTGATCAAGAAATTAAGAAGATTATAGACAGTCAATATGAAAGAGCTAAAGCAATTTTGAAAAAACATGAGGATAAACTTCACCAGTTATCTAATAAACTATTAGAAACTGAAGTGATTTTCAAAGAAGATTTGGAAACAATTTTTGGAAAAAGACCTTTTCAAAAAGAAGAAATAGAACCTAAAGTTAAAAAGACCATCAGCAAGACTTCCGCAAAAAAAGCTTCTACTACAAAAAAACAGAGCACAAAAAAAAGTGCTTAATAAATCTGTTAAATTTTATATTATATCTTGAAAATAAATGAATTTTATAAAAGAGTTATTTTTGGTGCTCTATATGTAAGCATTTTATGGTCTGCAACAAGTTATTCTGAATTAACTTTTAGCGTCTTATTTGCTTTAATTGGTGTTATTTGTACTTATGAAATGTGGCAACTTAGAAAAGGCCAATCAAAATTAATTGCTTTTTCATATGTAATAGTTCCATTTATTATTATTCAATTTTTTGGATTTACAGATCATAACTACCCAGAATTTAAATTTGATTCTTCTCCTATTTTAGTGCTTTTTATTATGACCTGGATATTCGATACATTTGCATATATAGTGGGCTCTAAAATTGGTAAAAACAAAATTTTACCTAAAATATCTCCTAAAAAGTCATGGGAAGGTTTTATTGGTGGATTTATTTTCACCTTACTTTCAGTTTATTTTATTAATCAGTATTTTGAATGTTTCACATTAAATTTCTTAATTCTATTGGCTTTTATTATCCCTTTTACAGCATCTGCTGGAGATTTTATAGCATCTTACTACAAAAGAATTGCCAATGTTAAAGATTCAGGCATTATCATACCAGGTCATGGAGGCATGCTAGATAGAATGGATGCTTTTATGATAAGTATTCCAGTTTTATACATTTTAATAAATTTACTGAATGAAAATTCATAAAGAGGGTTATACTACCATTTTAATAATCATGGCATTTATTGGTTTTGTCAATTATTTAAGTTTTAACTTTATTTCTTTGCTTATTATTCAAGTAATTCTATTATTGATTTCACTCGTTTTTTTCTATCTAATTCTTCATTTTTTCAGAAATCCAATAAGAAATGTGCAACTAAACGACCAACATATTATTGCTCCAAGTGATGGAAAGCTGGTCGTTAAAGAAGAAGTTTTTGAAAGTGAATTTTTAAATGAAGACTGTATTCAACTAAGCATTTTTATGTCGCCATTAAACGTTCACAAGCAATGGTATCCAGTTAATGGAGAAATTGTTTACAGTAAAAATCATGATGGTAAGTATCTAGTTGCATGGCATCCTAAATCTAGCACAGAAAATGAAAGATCTACAATTGTAATTGAAACTAAAAATAAAAAAAAGCTACTGTACAGACAAATTGCTGGTGCTGTAGCAAGACGAATCTGTAATTATGCTATTGTAGGAGAAACAGTAAATCAAAATATGGAAGCCGGATTCATTAAGTTTGGATCTAGAATTGATGTATTTATTCCAAAAAATTCAAAAATAAAAGTCAAATTAAACGATACTATTATTGGAGGTAAAACAGTTTTAGCTGAATTCTAAAGTAAAATAACTTTTAATTTAAAAGCTAAGTGCTGTTTTTGGAGAAATTTTTTTAACTTTAAAAAAAATTAGTTAATGAAAAAAATACTTCTTTCTTTTTCTTTTATAGCTTTATTCGGATTAGTTGTTACATCTCTAAGTTTTGACTTTACTGAAAATACCATCATTTATAAAAAAATTAATTTAGAGAATAAAGAAGAAAAAGCTCCATGCTGTAATACAGAAAAATCTACTGAGCTAATAAATGACAATTTACCTGCTAAAAAAGCATGCTGCTCTAAAAAACCATTTTAATTACTTTATTAAATTACCCCATTTTCTAACGAGTGGAGAACATCGGTATCTATCTTCCTTATAATTTTCATATAGTTCATCCATCTTTTTTTCTACCCAAGAAAAAGTTTTTTCTTCACCCCAAGCAATTAATCCTTTTGGATAATTCACACCTTTTGTAATAGCAAGATCTATATCTTCTTTAGAAGCAATTCCTAAGTAAAAAGCATCAACTGCATCATTAATTAACATTACCAATATTCTTTCAAATATTAAATTAAGAAGTGTAACATCTTTACTGGGCACATTTTTACTTGAACTATTATAATCATAGTATCCTTTATTTGTTTTTCTTCCAAGCCAACCAGCATTAGCATATTGTTTCTGAGTTAAAGATGGCTTATATTTTGGATCGTAATAAAAAGATTTAAAAACTGATTCAGTTACTGCATAGTTCACATCATTACCAATAAAGTCCATTAATTCAAAAGGGCCCATTTTAAAACCACCAACTTCTTTCATAGCAAAATCAATAGTAGCAAAATCTGCTATTTGTTCATCGTAAATTCTAAGTGCTTCACTGTAAAATGGTCTTGCAATTCTATTAACTATAAATCCTGGTGTATCCTTAGCTATAACAGGGAATTTATTCCAACTTAATAATAAATTACGAATACTATCCAACAAATTAATATTTGTTTGTAGAGCTGGAATGATTTCTACTAATGGCATTAAGGGGGCAGGGTTAAAAAAGTGAATACCAATAAAATTGCTTGGATTTTTTAAAGAGGAAGCAAGATTAGTAATTGATAGTGAGGAGGTGTTACTAGCAATAATACATTCCTTGTGTACAATAGTTTCTAGTTTTGAAAAGAGATCTTTCTTTATGTTTAAATTTTCAATTATTGCCTCTATTATTAAATTTGAAACAGATAAGTCATTTAAAGAACTAACAATTTTAATATTGGATAAAATTTCATCCCGTTTATTACTATTAATTCTTTTCTTCTCAATAAGCCTTTCTAATATTTTTTTCAGTTTATTTAAAGAGCTTTGAGCAATTTCTACGTTTTGATCATAAAGAAAAACTTTACAGCCCGAAGTGGAAGCTATTTGCGCAATTCCTATACCCATTGAGCCCGCTCCAACAATTCCAATATTTTTAAAATCTTTCATAAGTTTTTTATTATTTATTCAAAATCATCATACATTAAATAATGTTTTCTTAAGCTTTTAAAATTATTTAACTCTTTTTGATAAGTTTCGTAAATATGTTTTGGAGTAGCACCACCTTTAACCAAATTCATTAGCTTATCTGTACCAGATAAAAGAATAAAAAAATTATTTTTATTAAAAAAATCTTCAGATTCATTAGAAATTTTATAACTATTTACCAACCAATTTAAATTTAATTTTTTAGTATTTTTTAGTGAGTCTATACTTATGGTTCTTAAATCTGTACCATAACAAATTAATGATTTATATTTTGGATTTTTTGATCCGTAGGTCGACTTAGGTGTAAAACTAAATTCATTTTTTGAGAAATAGGGAGCTCCGAAAACTTGAAATGGAAAGTTGGTTCCTCTTCCAATACTAATATTTGTGCCTTCAAAAAAACATAAAGATGGATAAAGGTATACACTTCTCATATTTGGTAAATTTGGAGAAGGAGGTATTGGTAAAACATATCTTGTATTATGATTATAATTTAAGCAGGGTATGATTTCTAAAGAGCATTGAATCATATTATCTAACCACTTTTCACCATTAATCATTTTTGCATACTCTCCAATAGTCATCCCATGAACAACAGGGACAGGGTGCATTCCAACAAATGATCTGAATTTTAAATCTAAAATAGGTCCATCAACATAAAACCCATTGGGGTTAGGTCTATCTAAAACTATAAGTTGAACATTATTCTCAGCACAAGCCTCCATTACATAATGTAAACTACTTATGTATGTATAAAATCTAACTCCTACATCTTGCAAATCAAAAACTATAATGTCAATATCTTTTAATATTTCTTTAGAAGGTTTCCTCTTACTTTTTCCATATAGAGAATAAATTGGCAGTCCTGTTTGAAGATCAATTTCATCTTTAACTTTCTCTCCAGCATCTGATTTCCCCCTAAAACCGTGTTCTGGAGAAAAAACTTTTACAACATTAACTCCTTCATTAAGCAAAACATCAACTAAATGTTCTTTTTTTACTTTCGAGGTTTGATTAGCAACTAACCCTACTCTCTTCCCGAGTAAAGTGTTTAGATATAACTCAGGCCTCTCAGCCCCGACGATTACCTTGTTTTGAGAAATTAAAATAGTAGAGTAAGTCAGAAATAATAATAATAAATACTTACTTAATTTAAAATATTCTTTAAAATGTTGATGTTTGTATTTAATATACATTTTTACAAAATAACAAAAAATTGAACTTTGAATTATATGTAGCTAAAAGAATGCTTAAAAACGAAAAGCATTCTAAAAACTTCTCAAGGCCTATAGTGCTTATTTCTATTCTTGGAGTAGTACTTGGAGTTAGTGTGATTATACTCACGGTAAGTATTGCAACTGGTTTTCAAAATCAAATTAAAAATAAACTTTTAAGTTTTGGTAGTCATATTCAAATTGAATCTATGTTCCAGAGTAACAATAAAGAAACTAGCCCCATTAATTTACTCAATAAGAATATTGATGAAAATAAAAACTTTATAAGTATTGAAGAATATGCCTATAAGTCTGCAATAATTCAGCTTAAAAATAGATCTTCCTCTTACGAAGTCGAGGGATTACTTTTTAAGGGACTTGAAAGTTTTAAAAGGAATGAATTTTTAAATGAATATCTAATTGACGGAATACTTCCTAAGTTTAAAAACAAGGTTAATGATACTGTCATACTCTCTAAAAAGACATGTCAAAAATTGAATTTAAAATTAAATGATAAAATCACCACTTTTTTTATATCAAATGGGAATCCTAGACAGCGAAATCTGATTTTAGGGGGCATTTATGAAACAGGTCTTGAAAAGGTAGACTCTAAATTTGGCTTCATAGATCTTCAATATTTAAAAAAAATAAATAATTGGGGTTTAACACTTAAAACAAAATACCAGTTTAATAGTGATTCTTCAAATGTTATAGTCACAGTAACTAATAAGTCCAAAAATGGATTTCTTTTGTATGATTGGGGAAATCAAATTAGAGTATCCAATAATCAATCAATATTTTCTGCTAAAAAAGATTGCACTATTAAGCTAATAGGTTTTGAGTTTAGTAATCTTAAAAATAATAATCTCATTAATATACCTGATACTTTAATAATTAAATACTCTGCAAAGCAAAAAATTATTACTTATGAAAATATTGCAGGAAGTGACCAATATTTATGTGGGGGTTTAGAAATTTATTTGTCTGATTTTGAGAAAAGAAATTTAGTAAAGCAAAATCTTAAAGCTAATTTTGGTCCGGAATTTAAAATATCTACTATTGATGAGCAGCACCAAGAAATATTTGCTTGGCTCAACTTAATATACCAGAATGTATACATCATTCTTATTTTAATGATAGCAGTCGCAGTTATAAACATGTCTTGTGCTTTGTTGGTCTTAATTGTTGAAAAAACTAAAATGATTGGAGTATTAAAAGCGTTAGGAATAAGAAATACTTCACTAAAAAAAATATTTATAGCTCATGGAGGTTTACTTTTATTTGTAGGTTTTTTGGGTGGAAATATATTAGCTGGTATTATTGTAATAATTCAAAATCAAATAGGTTTTCTAAAACTTCCTCAAGAAAACTACTATCTCGATACCGTTCCTATGGATTATCCAATAATAAATATATTAACCATTAACATAATAGCATTTTTATTTTGCTTCTTAGCAATGACACTTCCTTCTATAATAAGCTCCAGAATAAGCCCTGTTAAAGCAATAAATTCTGAAATATAATAATTAAACTAATTTATTTAGAGCCTTACTAATTCTTGTCATGGCTTCCTTAAGACTATCTATAGAAGATGCATAAGATATTCTTACACAATTGGGAGAACCAAAAGCATTACCAGTAACCAAAGCAACCTTAGCTGTTTCCAGTAAATACATCGCTAAATCGTCTGCGCTTTTAATATTAAATTGATTGTAAGATTTGTTAAAAAAAGCACTTATGTCAGGAAAAACATAAAATGCACCTTGGGGTTTATTAATCCTAATACCATCTATTTTATTAAGCTCCGTTAGCACAAAGTCTCTTCTTTTTAAGAAAGCTGATTTCATTTCGTAAACAACACTAGGACTTGAAGAAATTGCTGCAATAGCTGCTCTTTGGGATATTCCTGAAGTACCAGAAGTAAATTGTCCTTGAATTTTAGTACAGGCTTTTGCAAGCCATTCTGGAGCTCCTATATATCCCAGTCTCCATCCAGTCATAGCAAAAGACTTAGAAACTCCATTAACAGTCACAACCTGATTATACATGTCATTAAAAGCTCCCATAGAAAAATAATTACTTGTGAAATTAATGTGTTCATATATTTCATCACTAACAACCGTAATTACTGGAAAATTAACCAAAACATCAGCCAATGATCTTAATTCGTCTTTTGAGTAAACACTTCCGGAAGGATTACAAGGAGAACTGTAAATCATCATTTTAGTCTTGTCAGTTATGGCATTTTGAAGCTGAGATGGAGTGATTTTAAAATCATTTTCAATGGAGGTTTCTATAAAAACTGGAATACCTTCTGCCATTTTAATAATTTCTTCATAACTCACCCAAAAAGGAGCTGGAACAATAACTTCATCTCCAGGATTAACACAACTTAAAACAACATTTGCGATAGATTGTTTAGCACCAGTAGATACTACAATTTGATCAGCATTATAATTAATATCATTATCTCTTTTGAATTTTTTTGAAATGGCCTCTCTTAAATCTTGGTATCCATTGACAGGCATATATTTGGAATAATTTTGATCAATTCCTTCTTTGGCTGCATCTTTAATAAAATCAGGTGTATTAAAATCAGGTTCTCCTAAACTTAAGCTTATGATATCTTGTCCCTGAGACTTCAACTCTCGTGCTTTTCGGGCCATTGCTATGGTAGCTGATTCTGAGAGCCTATTAACTCTTTCTGAGGTGTTATTCATTTAGTTAATTTTTTACTAAAATTAAAGATTTAAAGATTTTGAAACTAATTTGTGAAAAAAGAAATAAACAGGTTATTCACTTTTGAAACTAAAAGTAGTATGTAACGTATAATATGGTATGAAAGAGATTTTAATTTTAAGTATTCCACTTGCTGGAATGTTATTTATTACTTATTTAATGCTTCAACATTTCCATAACAAGAATTCCTCCGAAAATAACCTGATAAATGATTTGGAGAAAACTAAAACTTTTTTTCCATTAAAAATTCAAGCTTACGAAAGAGTTATATTGTTCCTGGAAAGAATTGATCCAAGTAATATGATGATTCGAGTACATAAAAGTGGAATGAATGCAGCAACATTACATAGAGAATTATTGAAGATTGTAAGAGATGAATATACCCATAATATGTCTCAACAAATATATATTCAACCTAATTCATGGAATACCTTGTTATTGGCGAAAGACGAAACAATTCAAATGATTAATGTAGCTATTAATAATTTAGAAGCAGATGCTAGTGGACTAGATTTGAGTGCTAAAATTTTTGAATCAATTGCAGCAAAGAAATCAAGTCCCACACAAAAAGCAAGGAATGCTATTGTAAAAGAATTTCAAATGTCAATAAGATAAATTATCTCATTGAAGGTACTGCTTCGGGCATATCTTGCTTTTCATCTTTAGATGATTTTTCTTCTATATGTCTTTCAGACACCACATTCATCTCATCAATTAAGTGTTTAGCACCTGCATATTTATCAATAATAAATAAAGCATATCTTATGTCAACAGAAATTGTTCTTTGGATGTTGGGTTCAAAATAAATATCACCACTCATAGCTTCCCAGTTTCCATCAAAAGCAGTCCCAATAAGTTCACCATAAGCATTGATAACAGGGCTACCTGAATTTCCTCCAGTGATATCATTATTTGAAAGAAACCCTACTGGCAATTTACCATCTTCTTTTCTGGCATAAGGACCATAGTCCTTAGCTTCGTATAAATCTTTAAGTTTTTGTGGAACATAAAATTCATGATTCTTATCATCAGTAAGAACTTCTTTTTGCATGACACCTTCAAGAGTAGTGAAAAAGTCATAATGAACAGCATCAGCTGGATCATAAGGGAGTACATTACCATAAGTAAATCGCATAGTTGAATTGGCGTCAGAAGCTTTATTCATTCCCATTTTTTGTAATGCGTCAACAAATAATCGCATGCCTTTATTATAGTCACTATCAAAACTTGATTTAGGAAGCATCACTTTAGTTCTGTAAACAGCTAAAAATTGATTCATTAACTGAAAAACCACATCTTTTTCAATAGCTTTTGTAGACAGTTTATCATTATTTATCCATTCCTTAAATAATTTATATGATTTAAATGGTGTTTTACTGAAATAATTAGACGCAAATTTTTTAAAATTTCCCTTGTATTTTTCATTTAAACTTATCAATAATTCAGGTTGAAATTCTTTAGATACATCATTTGCATAAAGCGACAAGATTGAAGCTAAAGTATTTTCATCAATTGTTGCATTATAGTCTTTAAAGTAACTCTCTGCTTTTTGAAGTAAAGCTTCTTTAGCTTTAGAAACTCCCTCTCCTGTTTTTAAAGCATTATATAATGGCGTTCTTGGCCCGAGGTTCCTATACATGAAAAGTATGAGTTCTGACCCAACAACAGCTTCTTGAAAATAAACTTTAGGTATGATATATTTTGAAGAACTTTCTGTAGCATTTTGAATCAAATTAAGAGCTTGTCCATACTCTTTTTCTAATTTGTTCTTTTGATACCATGCAGTGAATGAACTTTCTATATTTTGCTTTTTGTCAGCTACTTTATTATTTACTAATTGCTCACTTTGTCCAATAAAGTATTTCCAATAATTACTGACTCTAGCATATTTAGAAGCATATTGAATTCTAACTTTCTGGCTTTTAGACATTTGCTCATCCATAATATCTAACTTAATCCTTCTTATTTTAACTCTTGCAGGTTGCTCAATTTCAACAGCTTCTTTTACTCCCCATGAAGTTAAAAATCTATTGGTACTTCCGGGATAACCCATTATCATGGCATAATCTCCGTCTTTTACACCAGCAATGGAGACTGGCAAGGAATGTTTAGGTTTTAAAGGCTGATTGTTTTCATTGTAAGATGATGGATTATTTTCTTTATCTGCATAAACTCTAAACATGGTAAAATCCCCAGTATGTCTTGGCCACATCCAGTTATCTGTATCTCCACCAAATTTTCCAATAGAGCTAGGTGGTGCTCCTACTAATCTTACATCATTATATATATCATAGGTAAACATGTAATATAAATTACCATAATAAAATGATTTTACTTGAACAGCAAAATCTTCTTTATTTCTACCCTCTTTAGCAGATTTCTTTAAAGCATTTGAATTGAATCTAATTAAAGAATCTCTTTGTTGTTCACTCATGTTATCTTTAAGACCTTTAAGAACTTTATCAGTAACATCACTAATATTATTTAGAAACCAAACTCCAAAATCAGCAGGAATTTCTTGTTCCTTAGTCATTGCCCAAAAGCCATCAGTTAAATAATCATGTTCAGTAGTACTATTGGCTTGAATAGTTCCAAAACCACAGTGGTGATTGGTCATTAATAATCCCTGGTCTGAAATTATTTCACCTGTACAAAAACCACCGCCTAATGCTACAATAGCATCTTTTAAACTGGAATTATTAGCATTATATATTTGTTCGGGGGTTAATCGAATTCCACATTCAACCATATTTTTATAAGTGGCCTCTCCCAATAACATAGGCAACCACATACCTTCGTCAGCTTTTACAAAAAGCATATTAATAGAAAGAAATAATGTAAATATTAATTTTATAAATGATTTCATGATAATTATTTAATTGAATTATTAGGGTGACAAAATTAATAAAAATTAGTTATGAATTAAGTTTTATCCTATTTCTTAACCATGATCATCATCCCATCTCTTACTGGAAGGAGTAGATTAGAAACCCTAGAATCAGATTTAACTTTTTTATTGAAATTCTTTAGTGATTGTGTTTCCAAATCATTTTTATTAGTTGGTTCTAAAACTTTACCGCTCCAAAGAACATTATCTGCAATTATCCAACCACCTGTTTTAACTTGTTCAATAACCAAATCGAAATAATTAGAATAGTTTTCCTTATCAGCATCGATAAAAACCAAATCCCATTTTAAATCAATATTTGGAATAATATCTAAAGCATTACCAATATGAAATTTTATTTTTTTATTAAATTCAGATTTATTGATAAAATTTTGAGTAAAAGAAGCTATTTCCTCATTCAAATCAATAGTATGAAGGACTCCATTGCTTGTTAAACCTTCTGCAAGACAAAGGGCACTATATCCAGTATAAGTACCAATTTCAAGAATGCTATTTGGCTTTATTGCTTTTGAATAAGAGCTTAAAATTCTTCCCTGAAGGTGACCGGAAAGCATTCTTGGTTGCATTATATTTAAATGAGTTTGTCTATTTAATTCCTTTAACAAATCAGACTCAGAATCACAATACTTTAATGCATACTCCTCTATTTTAGGATCTAAAAAGTCCATTTTAGCTTAAAAGCTCCTTAACTAATTTAGAAATAAGAGATCCATCAGCTTTACCTTTTAATGAAGCCATTGCTTTACCCATTACTTTTCCTATATCTGCCATGGTAGATGCACCAACATCAACAATTATTGATTCTAATTCTGTTTTGATTTCAGCTTCGGATAATTGTTTGGGAAGGTATTTTTCTAAAATTTCTGCTTGCTGAATTTCATCATCTGCTAAATCTTTTCTGTTCTGATCAACATAAATTTTATAAGCATCCATTCTTTGTTTATGAAGCTTAGAAATAATTTGCTGAGCTACTTCATCAGAAATTTCACTTTTTGAAGCGTCTTTGGTGCTCTCTAATAAAAATGCTGATTTAATTGCTCTTAGTGCTGCTAATTTGACTTTATCTTTAGCAAGCATTGCATTTTTTAAATCAATTGGAATTTGATTTACAATACTAACACCCATACTAATCTACATTATCATGTAAGAAACTGTTGTTGTCACTTAACCCAGACTCTTTTTCACCATCATCATTTATATTTTCCCATAATGTATATTTAGAAGAAGTTGGTTCGTCTGAATATTTTACATCTTTAAGATCAATATTTCTACGTTTGTATGCTGGTTCGCTTTCCATTTCATTTAAACCCAAAGGAGAACGTAATTTTTCTGTAGCTTTTCTAATTCGTTCTAGCCTTTCATCAGACACTTCCTTTGATTCCATAGATCTATTCTCATTTACCAAATTTTCTTCTTTTAATTCTCCAGATGGTGCGGAATCTATAGCTTCATTAGAATCATTATTACTTTCTTCAATATTTGTTTCTTCATTTTCATCTTCTTCCAATAAAAATCTGACTTTCCCATCATCTTCTAATTTAGTTTGATTGGTTGTCGTCTCAACAGTCTGAGAAGAACTATATATATCGTCTTCTATATTCTCATCATTAAGAATGAATTTTTTAGTTTCATTTTCTGAATTAGCTTCTATGCTTTCTTCAATATCATCTTTATCTGTTAATGTTGAAGATTCTGGTTCTGCTAAATTTGTTAGAGAATCATCTTCTTCTAAATGCATTTTATTTTTCTTAGGAGCTTTAATTGAAAGACCTGTATGAGGAAGCGTATTGAATCCAGTAGCAATTATTGTGACACAAAGTTTATCTCCAAGAGACTCATCGTAACCATGTCCCCAAATGACATCTGCAGTGCTTCCTGCTTCTTCTTGTATATAATCAGTTATGTCTGTAATTTCATCCATTAAAACTGCTTGAGATCCATATGTTATGTTAAGAAGGACATATTTTGCACCGTCAATATTATTATCATTAAGTAATGGAGAGTTTAGTGCACTTTCAACACATTTAGTTGCTCTATTTTCTCCCTCAGCTTCAGCAGAGCCCATAATAGCAACACCACTATCTTTCATTACTGTATTTACATCATTAAAATCAACATTAATTTGACCTGTCACAGAAATAACTTCTGCAATTCCTTTTGCAGCAATAGCTAATACATCATCAGCATTTTCAAATGCATTAACAAGAGTGAGATTTCCAAACATTTCTCTCAATTTATCATTGTTAATTACCAATAAGGTATCAACAGATTCTCTCATCTTTTCAATGCCTTCTTCAGCCTGTGTTCTTCTTTTTCTTCCTTCAAAAGTAAAAGGAACAGTAACGATGCCTACAGTAAGAATCCCCATATCTCTAGCAGCTTGAGCAATAACTGGTGCAGCTCCAGTACCAGTTCCACCACCCATACCAGCAGTTACAAAAATCATTTTTGTATTCTTGGCAAGGATTTCATTAACCTCTTCTAAATTTTCAATGGCTGCATTTTTACCTACATCAGGAATAGATCCAGCACCTCTCCCCTCAGTCAAACTTTGACCTAAAGGAATTTTAGTGGGGACAGGACTCGTATCTAAAGCTTGGTGGTCAGTATTACAGACAACAAAGTCTACACCTTTTATACCTTGACGGTACATATGGTTTACAGCATTACTTCCGCCACCTCCAACACCAATTACTTTAATAATGGAAGATTGTTCTTTTGGTAAATCAAATTTCATCATGATTTTTTGTTTTATTGTTAATCTACTTTTTCGTCAAAAAATGTTTTTAGTTTTTCAAAAAAGCTACCCTTATTTTTTTGAGAATGCATTCTTGTACTAATTTTTTCATTTCTTGACTTTAATAATTCAAATTGTTCAAACCCCTTTGCTACCAGCCCAACTCCAGTTGCAAAAAGTGGTGATGTGACATTAATATTGGTATTAGAACTTAAGTGTTCGTTAGGATACCCAACTCTAGAGTCCATACCTGTTGTAAATTCAATTAGTTGGTTCAAATGTTTTAACTGTGAACCTCCACCGGTAACTACTATTCCACCAATTAATTTTTTCTCATACCCTGAATTTTTAATTTCAAAATAAATGTGTTCTAGAATTTCAGACATTCTGGCATTAATAATATTAGCTAAATTCATTACAGAAATTTCTTTAGGATCTCTTCCTCTTAATCCAGGAATACAAACTACTTCGTTTTCTTGACTAGTTTGAGTAACTGCAGATCCAAACTTAGTTTTTAGAAGCTCTGCTTGTCTATGCATTATGGTACAACCCTCTTTAATATCTTCTGTAATTACATTTCCACCAAAAGGAATAACAGCAGTATGTCTAATAATACCATCGTGGAATATAGCAATGTCGGTAGTTCCACCACCAATGTCCACTAGAGCCACTCCTGCTTCTTTTTCTTCTTCGCTTATCACAGCAGATGAAGATGCAAGTGGTTCTAATATTAGTTCAGCTACTTCTAAACCTGCTTTATTAACGCACTTAAAAATATTTCTTGCAGCAGCCATTTGACCAGTAATAATATGAAAGTTGGCCTCTAGTTGAACGCCAGACATTCCAATTGGATCTTTAATTCCTGGTTGTCGATCTACTATATATTCTTGAGGAAGTACATGAATAATTTCTTCTCCAGGCATCATCACCAACTTATACATATCATCAATTAATTCATCAACATCTTTTTGAGATATTTCTTCATCAATAGAATCTCTTGTAATCATTCCTCTATGTTGTAGACTTTTAATATGTTGTCCCGCAATTCCTACATTAACCACATTAATTTCTATACCAGACTTAGCCTCGGCTTCCTCCACAGCTGATCTAATTGATTGAACAGTTTTTTCTATGTTTGAAACTACTCCTCTAGTAACTCCTAAACTTGGGGCTTTTCCAATTCCTAAAATTTCAATTTTATCATGATCAGTTTTCCTCCCAACCAAACAAGCAATTTTGGTAGTTCCAATATCTAATCCTACAACTATTTCTGGTGCATCCATATTAATTTCTTTTTGAACAGATTATTTGATTATCATATATAACATTAAGCGTATCGTACTTATTTAATTCTTTAGCTTGAGGGCCGTTTGCATAAAAAAGTTTAATTTTTTTAAATTTATTTTCCATATTTTCTGCTAATCCAAATAGTATTCTGTGGTTACCTATTCTTGGAATAAATTCAAAATAGCCATTATTATTGATGTGGATTTGGACAATTTGAGAATTTAAGAACGAGTCATTGTTAATTATTTTACTCATTTCATAAATTTCCTGAAAAGCTGTAGCCTTATGAAGAGAGTCTAAACTATATAAATTTAACTTTTCTGGAAAAATTATATTTCCTGAAAAAATAGGAACTCTACTTACATAAGTACTGCATAATGGCATTAAATATCCTCTCTCATCTATATAAAAATTCTTTTCATAAACAGGGCTAACAAACCTGGCAATTGGTGTTCGTTTTTTTATATCAACTTCTAAATGACCATTGTTGTTAAAATAAACTTCCGCTTTGCTTACAGCCGGATGATTGATTAATTTATTTTCAATATAGGATAATTCAATCTCCTTATTTAATGTTACCTCACTAACAATTCCTAAGGATGACAAGAGAGAACTGATTTCTGATTTTGTAATAAAACGATGGTGGTTATCATCAATTAAATTAATATCAATATTCTTAACCAGTAATTCATTGTAACGATCAGAAACAAAGGCTGATAACCCAAACCAGAACACAAATAAAGTTGCCCAAAAAAATATAATCAATATCTTTTTAATCATCTTTTATTAATATAATCAATTATAGAAGGAACCCATTCGTCAATATCTCCAGCTCCGATAGTTAATAATACAAAGCTATTTTTAGAATCTAATTGAGAAAATAAATCATTTTCTGATGAGATTATTTGTTTTTTTAGTAAAGAAACTTTACTTAATAATAAGGAAGAATTAATTCCCTCAATTGGTTTTTCTCTAGCTGGATAAATTGGTAAAAGAAAAAGCTCATCTAAAGAAGATAAACTTGAAGAAAAATCTTGTAAAAAATCTCTTGTTCTAGAATACAAATGAGGTTGAAATAAACCTATTGTTATTTTGTTTGGATAAAATTCTTTAACGGCATTTAAAAGAGCACTAATCTCACTTGGATGGTGGGCATAATCATCAATATAAACAATCTCTGAATTTTCTACATGAATATCAAATCTTCTTTTAACACCCTTGTATGAGTGCAAAGCTGACCTAATATCATCCATGTTTATTTCATTTTCAAGACAAGATAGAACAGCTCCTGCTGCATTTAATAAGTTATATTTACCTGGCATCTTAAATGAAAAATTATTATAAATTTTGTTCCTATATTTTATATCAAATTGATAACAATTATCTAAAATTTTAATATTTAAAATTTGCAAATTGCTTTCACTATTAAAACCATAGGTTAAATTATTTTTAAATAAATTTTTCAAACTTTCTTCAACAATTAACTTTTTTTTGTTTTCGAGTAATTCTGTAAAATTATAAAAGCTACTTTGGAGAGTTTCTTTATCATTATAGATATCTAAATGATCAGCATCCATTGAAGTTAAAACTATTGAATGAGGTGATAATTTTAAAAAAGATCGATCATATTCATCTGCTTCCATTACTGATAAAACTCCTTTACCTAATAAAAAATTAGAATTATAATTTGATGAAATTCCTCCTATAAAGCAAACACCATCTTGATTGCTTGTTCTTAAAATATGAGCAACTATAGAACTCGTAGTAGTTTTGCCATGAGTTCCAGCAACAGCTATTGTTTTAAATAGTCGAGATATATCCCCAAGAACATCGGAACGTTTCAATAAAGGGATACTATGTTTACTAAAATATTTTAATTGATTATTATCTTCTCCAATTGCTGGAGTATAAATTACTAGATCAATATTGTTAATACTTTCAATTGCATTCAGATTATCTTCATAAAAGATTTTCGCCCCTTTAATTTCAAGACTTTGAGTGATTTCAGACTTAATTTTATCATAACCACTAACATTTATATTTTTAGAAATAAAATAATGAGCTAATGCACTCATGCCGATACCACCAATGCCTATAAAATGTACTTTTCTAAGTTCAGTCTCTAGCATCAAATATTTAATTTAAATATTTCTTTCACAATGTCTCTAGTTGCATTTGGTTTACCAAGTGATCTAGCATTTTTTGAAATTGTAAGAAGTAATTTTTCATCTTCAAGTAAATTCATGGCTTTATTGATAAGTTGGTCTGTTTGATGGTCTTTAATTAGAATGGCTGCAGATTTTTTGACTAAAGACATAGCATTTTTAGTTTGATGATCTTCTGAAACATTTGGAGAAGGCACTAAAATACTCGGTTTTCCAGCAAGAGTTAACTCACTTATTGACAGAGCACCGGCCCTTGAAATAATTAAATCTGAAATACAATAAGCTAAATCCATCCTTTTTATAAATGGCATTACTTGAATATTTTCAAAATTATTATTACTTAACCAATTTTGAATATTTTCAATATACCTCTTACCTACTTGCCATATTAATTTAACTGGCTTATTAGAAAGGTAATCTGCAGATTTCATAATCCCCTCATTTATTGATTTTGCACCAAGACTTCCTCCCAATACAAGAATTACTTTTTCACTATTTTTAATATTGAAATACTTATTGGCCTCCTTAACCTTTGAGGATAAATTCTCGATATCTTTTCTAACAGGATTTCCAGTTAAAATAATTTTATTAGGCTCAAAAAATCGCTCCATATTGTCGTAAGCAACACAAATTTTTAGAGTCTTTTTACTTAGCCATTTATTAGTTAAACCAGCAAAAGAGTTCTGTTCTTGAATTAATGTAGGAATTCCTAATTTATGAGCCATTCGTAATGTTGGCCCACTCGCATAACCACCGACTCCTACTACTACATTAGGATTAAAATCGACTAATATTTTTTTTGCGTGAGATAAACTGTTTAATAATAAAAATGGGAATTTTAAGTTTTTTATTAAAGAACCTAAACTTAATGATCTTTGAATTCCAACAACATCAAGTCCAACAATTTGAAACCCTTCTTCAGGGATTTTCTCCATCTCCATTCTTCCATTAGCTCCAACAAACAGTATTTTTGCATTGCTATTTTCTTCTAAAATTTGCTTTGCAATTGCAATGGCAGGGTAAATATGTCCGCCTGTTCCACCTCCACTAATAACAACTTTAAACTTAGGCATCTACAGAATCATTATAAACAGTTGAACTTACATTAAGAATAATACCTAGAGAAAAACATGTAAATAAAATTGAGGTTCCTCCCATACTAATTAGAGGAAGAGGTTGCCCTGTGACAGGTAAAAGATTGACACCAACACCCATATTTATAAAAGATTGGAAAATGAGCATAAAACTCAACCCAAAAACTAAATGGGCAGCAAATTTACTTTCTACTTTATTCATAATTCTTATGGCTCTAAAGAAAAGAATCATATATAAAATTAACAATCCGATTCCTCCTATAATTGAGCCAAACTCTTCAATAGAAGAGGCATATATAAAATCTGACTGAGCAGAATATAAATCATTTTTAACATGCCCTTTTCCTGGGCCCTTTCCAAATAAGAATCCATTTGCAACAGCTCTTTTTGCCATTTCTGCTTGGTAATTTTCTTGTTTATTTCCACTTCCATAACTCATCATTCTTTTCTCCCATGTGTCAACACGAGGCAAAAATCCTGGGAATGCCATATTAATCAAAATCAAAAATAGAAAGCCCATAAATGCTGCTCCTATAATGGAACCAAGATGTTTAATTTTAGCTCCTCCAACAAACATCATGGTAAAACAAACAATTAACAGAATAGCAGCAGTAGAGAAATCTGCTGGAAGAATTAGACCGCAAATAAGTATTACTGGCCAAAGAATAGGAACAAGACCTTTTTTAAAATCTTTAATTTCTGCTTGCTTATTAGTCAATACTCTAGAAACATAGAGAATCAAAACTAATTTAGCAAAATCTGAGGGTTGAAATCCCATAATCCATCGGGAAGCATTTCCTTTACTAACACCAAATAAAAGAGTAACAAATAACAATACAATAGAAACAAAAATTCCTATTTGGGAAAGTCTTGAAAAATACTTGTAAGGGAAGAATTGTAAATAAATTATCAGAACAATTCCTATAACAATAATTAAAGTATGCTTAATAACATAAGGAGCAACATTTCCTCCAGCTATTCGAAAAGCGAGATTGGAGCTTGAGCTATATGCCATTATTATTGAATATAAAGAAAGTAAAATAATGATGGTCCAAATGACCTTATCACCTTTTAGATATTTCTCTATGAAATTTTGCATACTAAAAATTCTATATTAAATTTTTAAAATATTCTCCTCTAGCTTTATAATTTTCATGA